>MDTC01102274.1_pt1 | contig 35953 bp, 36 predicted proteins | sample 811181 | NCBI WGS metagenome assembly MDTC01 (sample SAMN05326644, study PRJNA326480) | marine metagenome | isolation source: seawater | place: Pacific Ocean: North | collected 2011
GTAATGGATAGGCATCTGCAGAACTGTGAATTCATGGTGGGTGAGTACAGTATTGCGGATATTGCCTGTGTGCCATGGATATACAGGCACGAGCGACAGGGACAGAAGCTGGAAGATTTTCCCAACCTCCATGGCTGGTATCAGAATCTCATGTCCCGCAGCGCCGTTACAACTGGTCTCGCGGTCGGATCAGAACTGAGGGATGATGCTGCATTTAGCAGTGAGAAGGGGCGAGAGGTCCTATTTAGAATAGACTAGTCTGGACAGTTTGGTGGCACCATAGCGGGCAGCAAGCTGTACATCAGACCAGCACGCAATATAGTGCGCCCGTGTGCCCACCCTAAAACCTCATCCCGTTCACTCCTGAATAGAATTGTTCTCTTGACAAACCATTGCTGCTTCTACATTCTGTCCGCCGTGATCTGGTGAGCCCTTATTCATCCATTTTTATCGGTAATTCAGGGGCACTGGAGTCAAAATGATGAGAGCAATAATTCCTAAAGGTATCAGTATGAAAGAGCGTCAGATTCGGCTCGGTCTCGCCACATTGGCGTTGTGCACCGCGTCAATCATCCACATCGGTGAGTTACAAGCACAGTCCCTCGATGAAGTCCTGGGTGTAAGAGCGGTTACTACGGAAGCCGGTCGAAAGTCTCAGACTAAGATCGATGAAGTCACCGAAGATACTCGCAGCCTACTGAGCCAGTATAAGCAGGTTATGAAGGTTGTAGATGGGTTGAAGATCTATAACAAGCAGCAGCGAAGACTGATCAAGAACCAGAATTTAGAGCTGAAAGAGCTGGACTCATCAATCGACAATGTCACCGTTATCGAACGGCAGATCGGCCCGCTTATTGAGCGCATGATTGATAATCTTGACAAATTTGTAAGTCTGGATGTCCCGTTTTTGATGGCAGAGCGTACTGAGCGGCTCGAGTTTCTACATGAAACCCTTGACCGTGCAGACGTGAGTGTGGCTGAGAAGTTCAGCCAGGTACTACAGGCATACCAGGTCGAAAATACCTATGGATCGACCATTGAAGCCTATACGGACGTGATCGAACTGGATGGCAAGTCCAGGCAGGTGGACATGCTGAAATGGGGGAGAGTAACCCTGGTTTTCCAGACCCCAGATGGTGAAACGACCGGTGTTTGGAATAATAATTCACGCCAGTGGAATATTCTCGGAGATGAATTCAGGCTTGGTGTTCGTGACGGTATAAGGATCGCACGGAAAACCCAAACGGCAGATCTGGTTAGATTGCCAGTCGCAGCAGCCGGAGAATAGATAATGAAAAAGATTACAATTTGCATACTAGCCCTAAGCCTCATTTCTTCCCTGCAAGTGCGCGCGGCAGAAGAGATCCCCGCCAAAACCTTAGCTGAACTACTGCAACTCGTGAAAGATGGCAAGGTAGTCAACTCAAGACAGAATGATCAACGCGAAAGACAGTTCATCGCCGATAAAGCGAAGCAACAGCAGGCTTTAAGCAATGCCAAACGCGATCAGCGCAAGGAAGAAGCGACCAGCGAAAGGCTGGAAGCCGAGTTTGAGAAAAATGAACAGGACATAGCAGCGAAGCAGGAGATCCTTGCCAAACGTCTAGGATCACTCAGGGAGCTATTTGGAGTTCTGCAGCAGGTAAGTGGGGATACCCAGGGCGTGTTCGAAAGTTCCATTATCAGTGCTGAGTATCCGGGACGGGGAGAGTGGTTAGGGAATTTTGCTCAGTCCATGGGTAAGAGCTCAAAGCTTGCAACGATTGAGGAGATTGAACGCCTGTGGTTCGAACTGCAGCGTGAGATGACTGAATCGGCAAAGATCACCCGTTTTACCGGTCACGTTATCAAGCTGGACGGTGAGGAAGTCGAACAGGAAGTTGTCAGGGTTGGAACATTCAACCTGATCAGTGACGGTGAGTATGTTACCTATGACATCGATAAAAGCCTCATCAAGGAATTACCACGGCAGCCTGCGGGCAGGTTTATCGCATCAGCATCCGCACTCCAGGAGTCAACTGCTGGTTTTACGCCATTTGGACTTGACCCCACGCGTGGACAGTTACTTGCAATGCAGGTCAACGTTCCAACCATTGAAGAAAGAGTTCAGCAGGGTGGAACACCGGGCTATGTCATTATCACCCTCGGTATGGTCGCGCTGCTGTTATCCATTGAACGCCTGATAACGCTGAATATCCTTGGTGCGAGAGTGAATTCACAGGCGAAAAATGTCGGCTCTCCCAGTGACAAGAATCCCCTCGGAAGGGTTCTGTCTATCTATCATCAAAACAGTGATGTTGATTCAGAGACGTTGATGCTCAAGCTTGATGAGGCCATCCTGAAGGAACAGCCATCTATTAATGCCAGGATTTCATTCATTAAGATCATTTCCATGGTCGCACCGCTGCTGGGCTTGCTGGGAACGGTTATTGGTATGATCGTGACTTTCCAGGCTATCACGCTCTTCGGAACAGGCGACCCCAAGACCATGGCCGGCGGTATTTCTCAGGCATTGGTTACAACGGTACTTGGGCTTACGGTGGCAATACCAACGGTACTGCTTCATGCCATTGTTCATACCAGAGCCACCTCAATTATGCACATTCTCAATGAGCAGAGTGCAGGGCTAATCGCAGAGCACGCAGAAAAAGCGGGTAAATAACCCATGGAAGGGATATTGATCGCGATAAGAACCTTTTTTGAAGCGGGTGGCAACGTCCTGTTCCTGATCGCCGCTGCAACCTTTGTAATGTGGGCACTGATTTTTGAAAGGCTGTGGTTCATTTACACTGAGCACAAAAGAGACGTAGGCAATGCTTTAACCTTTTGGGAGAGCAGGGCAGAACGCACATCGTGGAATGCCCACCGAATTCGTGAGCGAATGATCTCCGAAGTGAATAGCCGCCTAAATGACAACATGTCATTTATTAAGACCTTGATTTCACTACTGCCACTACTTGGTTTGCTGGGTACTGTGACTGGTATGGTCCAGGTATTCGAGGCGATGACCTATTCAGGGGGCAACGCGCGATCCATGGCGGCTGGTGTTTCCATGGCGACAATACCAACCATGTCCGGCATGGTCGCTACCTTGTCAGGCGTGCTCGCAAACACATACATCTCTTCTATGGTGGCAACTGAATCGGAGTATCTGGAAGATACCTTGACGATGGATCACTAATGGGGCTTTTCACAAAAGAGCAAATCTGACCACAAGAGCGAGTCTGAGAAATAGGAAATGCGAAAACAAGCGACAGAAGAGGAAGAAAAAGTAGCAGACCTTACACCGATGCTGGATGTGGTTTTTATCATGCTCATTTTCTTTATCGTCACGGCTACCTTCATTAAAGAAACGGGTATCGAGATCAACCGGCCCGATACAGAGACAGCGCAGCTGAAGAAAACAGTTTCCCTGCTTGTCGCCATTGGCCCGGACAGCAATGTGTGGATAGACAAGAAAAAAGTGGATATCAGAAACGTGCGCCCCATGATGGAGAGGCTACACGTGGAAAATCCTAAAGGTGGTCTGGTAATCCAGGCCGACAGTGAATCCAAGGTAGAGAAGGTACTCGCTGTCATGGACTCGGCCAGGGCGATCGGGATCTCCCAGATAGCAATCGCCTCCGAAGATAAATAGGAATACGCATGCCACGTACACTCAGGTTTGGTCTTTCCAGTATTGCTGGTATATTCGTTACCCTTGCACTGTTTTACCTCATGCAGGCTTTGATTCAGGGTGCCGATAGTGCCCTAAGCGACGATGACCTGGGTAACCTGATTGATTTTGTTCGTGTCAAGCAGGATCAGGATGTAGAGACCAAAAAACGAAAACCGAAGAAACCACCTCCCCCCGACGAACCTCCCCCTGATGTACCGCCCCAGAATTTCAATGTTGCTGTTGATAAGGCGGGCTTTTCAATGGCAAATGTAAACACCAACGTCAATATTAATATTGGCAGTGGTGGCTTTGGCATTAGTGATGGAGACTATCTTCCCATTGTGAAAGTTCAGCCCCAGTATCCGCGACGTGCCTTGTCCCGTGGTATGACGGGTTGGGTGATTGTTGAATTCACCGTAACTGAACTGGGTACAGTCAGAGATGCTCATGTTGTGGAAAACTGCGGCTGGATTCAAAACGCCCGTAAAGAGGGACAATGTGTTGATAACCCTAATAGTGTTTTTAATTCTTCTGCTGTCAAGGCTGCGCTTAAATTCAAGTACAAGCCCAAGGTTATAGATGGTGATCCGGTACCAACAGCCGGTGTACAAAACAAAATTACGTTCGAGCTAGTTAACGATTAGGAGAGTTTTGTGAAAAAGCTGATTGCACTAGCCTGCCTGCTCTGGCTAACGCCTCTCATTGTCAGCAATATGACTGCCAACATTTCACTTGGCGGTATGGCTACTGCTGCTGAAGAGAAAAAGAAAACGCGCAGGGTTCCCGCTATGCGTGAGGCGACCTACAAAAGGTTGGCTGAAGCCCAGATCATGATTGACCCTGAGTCTACTCCAAGGGAAGAAGGTGAGCCAGCCCCTGAGCCTAAGGGAACGCCTCATGATGCAATCGCCTTGCTGCTGAAACTCAAGGACCGACGCGGTCTTAACAGCTATGAACTGGCCCAGGTGTGGAACACACTTGCATTTGCCTACTACACCGTTGAAGACGTACCCAATACCATCAGATCCTATGAAAATGTCCTGTTACAGGGGGCCATCACAGAGGCACTGGAGCAGACAGCTTTGCGCTCACTATTCCAGTTGTACTACTCCCAGGAACAATACCTGAAATCCATTGAGTTCATGGACAAATGGGAAACCCTGCGTGGAAAGCCTGACGCCGGCGTCACTTTCATCAAGTCAACCGCCTACTATCAGTTAAACAGGTTCAGAGATGCGCTTAAGAATGCTCTACTGGTTGAGCAGATCGCATTGCAGAACCAGAAAAAAATAAAGGAAAACTGGTGGTACTTACAGGTTGTTCTTTATAACGAGCTAGAGGAATCCGACAACGTCATCGGCGTTCTCGAGAAACTGATCGTTAACTATCCGAAGAAACAGTACTGGATGCATATCGCAGGAATGTATGACGAAAAGAATATGGACGATCAGGCACTCTCTGCCTATCACGCAGTTTATTTGCAGGGGATGATGACCAAAGAGTCAGAATTAGTTATGTTAGCCCAGCGAATGCTAAATGCCGAGGTACCATACGAATCGTCGGTTATTCTTGAAAAAGGGCTAAAGAGTAAAGTCGTAGAAAGAAGCGAGAAGAACCTTAAGCTATTGGCAACTTCCTACACCATGGCTCAGGAAATGAGCAAGGCAATCGACGCCTGGCGTGCAGCGACCAAAATTACTGAAGACGCTGAATTGCACTACCACCTTGCACAGGCGCTTGCTAATGAAGACCGGCACGAGGAGGCAAGCGCCGCTTATGGCGATGCAGTCAAAATCGGTAAGCTCAAGAAACTTGGTGATGTACATTTCTGGCATGGTATTTCCCTCATGCAGCTTGAGCGCTGGGACAAGGCCATCAAGGCATTCCGTGCCTCTGCAAAAGCTGATAAGAAAAAGGCGAAGCAGGTCAGAAAGTATGTCCGCTACATTAATGGTGAAAAACGCAGGCAGAAAGAGCTGCGCAAGATGCTAGCAGGAGAGTAACGACTTTTCGGATTAGAAAGGGGAGCCCCAAAGGCCTCTTTTTTTGACTTGGAACGGTTATGGGGTAGAACGTTTCGAAGGCCTGTTCCTAATAGTACGCGCAAATTTCTTTCGTTCTTTCTTGTTCTCTGCCCTTGCCCCGGCATCCTGTTTTTCCGCCAGATGGGTTAGTTCACGATCGAATTTTCTAAAACTCTCCAGCCTTAGGGAATCGAGTTCTCCTCCTGATATCGCAGCCTGAACAGCACAATCGGGCTCGGAATTGTGCTGACAGTCACTGAAGCGACACTGGATGGCATATTCATCTATGTCAGCAAAACTTATCGCCAGTGAAGAGTCATCAGTCCATATTTGTATTTCGCGCATCCCCGGGGTATCAATGATCAATCCGCCAGATGCAAGCTTGCACATCTCTCGAAAAGTAGTGGTGTGGCGCCCTTTGCTGTCGTCCTCACGTACATCGCCTGTATCAAAACGGGCGTAGCCTAGTAAGGCATTAATAATCGTTGACTTGCCCACTCCGGAAGACCCCAGCAAGGCCACCGTCTGCCCAGGCTGGACGTAGTCAAGCAATTCATCCATACCATCACCCGCCTGCGCACTAACAGTGTGTATCGACGTGCCCATGGCGACTGACTCCAGTGCCAGCACCCTTGTTTCAAGATCGGTGCAGAGGTCAGCTTTATTTAACACGATTACTGGAGTTACACCACTGCTCCGGGTGAGGAAAAGGTAACGCTCAAGCCGGTTGATATTGAAATTGTCATCAAGACCACTGACGATAAATACGGTATCGATATTGGCCGCGACAACCTGCTCCTCTACTTTGTCCCCCGCCTCTTTACGTGAGAATTTGCTGAGGCGATCGAGGGTCCTCTCGATAACAACGGGACTGAGATCCTTTTCATCGGCCGGTGCAGTCAGAACCCAGTCACCTACTGTAGGGAGTTGAGCCTTGGAGGAGGCATGCTGCAAAACGCGCCCAGGTAAAATCCCAGTCAGTTCCCCTTGGCTGGAAAATAGGTGATAGCGGCCAAGATCCTGTCTGTAGACCCGAGCGGGAAGGAGCGATTCTTCCTGCTCCTTGATTTGCTGCTGGAAAAAATCATTCCAGCCGAGTTCAATCAGTTCCATGCGTAGGCTCCAGCCAAGCACTGATCGCAGAAACAACAGCGGCCCTGTTCAAGGTTGAGGGATTGGCACTTTTATCACCTTGCCTCCGACCAGGCCCAGTCAAGCCATGAGGTCAGAGCTACCAGGTCACCAGCCTCAATGGTTCCTCCCCCCCATATTCGAATACCCGGGGGTGCATCCCGGTAGCCACCAATATCGTATGCCACACCTTCATTCTCCAGACTGGTGACAATCTTCTTAATAATTGCCCTTTGACTATCCTCATCCTGGCCGGTAAACCAGGGATCTGTAATCTTGAGGCAGATGGAGGTATTCGAGACTGTTGCAGGATTTTCAGCAAGGAAGTCCACCCAGTCGGTTTTGCTGACCCAGGTTGAGATTCTATTAAGATTTGCTTCACTCCTACCAATAAGTCCGGCGAGTCCCCCGGAGGCCTCCGCCCATGACAGCGCATCCAACTGGTCTTCAACGGCTAACATTGATGGTGTATTGATTGTTGACCCCGCAAATATTCCCCGATTAAGTTTACCAGCCTTTACCAGCCTGAATATCTTCGGCAGGGGCCATTCGGGTGTGTAGGATTCTAGCCGGGCAACGGCCTGCGGGGACAGGCAAAGCATGCCATGGGCAGCTTCACCACCCAGGACTTTCTGCCAGGACCAGGTGACGACATCCAGCTTGGGCCAGGGCAGGTCCATCGCAAATATCGCGGACGTGGCATCACAGAACGTCAACCCCTGCCTGTCAGACGAAATCCAGTCGCCATTGGCGACCTTGACACCTGAGGTCGTGCCATTCCAGGTGAAAATAACATCGCGACTGACCGAGTCCACCTCACCCAGGTCAGGCAGGGCGCCATACTCGGCAGAAAATGCCCGAACGTCAGGGAGTTTCAGTTGTTTGTTGATATCCGTGAGCCACCCCGAACCAAAACTCTCCCAGGTTAAAACATCGACCCCCCTTTGACCCAGCATCGTCCACATGGCCATCTCAAATGCACCAGTATCGGAAGCAGGCACTATCCCCAGCAGGTAGTCTTCAGGAATCCCGAGTAATTTCTTGCTGTCATCAATGACCTTTTGCAAACGCGCTTTTGCACCCTTGGCACGATGAGAGCGGCCAAGGTTTTCTGTCTCAAGATTTGACAGTTTCCAACCGGGTCGTTTTGAGGTGGGACCCGATGAGAAACATGGGTTTGCCGGTTTGTGCTGAGGTTTTTTCATGCTTATACCAGAGGATTCCAAAAGAGGCGCAATTTGCGGATTTCGGTGCTATATGTCAAGTTGAGAGTCGAAGAAAATGTGCCTAATTACAATCATCTCTTGCCGTTAAAGAAAATGTTGCCGATGAAAATACCCGGTGAGTATAAAATAGCCTTCATGATGGCGGTATCGGCGATGTTCACCCTGGCGGGCTATGAACTTATCCGATCGGCGGCAACCGTACTGTTCAAGACCGCATACGGTGCTGAAAACCTGCCATTGGTCATGGCTGCAATGCCTTTTGTTGTTTTCGCCGGAGTCGCACTCTATGGCTGGATACTCAGCCAACTGGGACCGAGGCGAACACTGCTGGTAACCTCCCTCGGTTCCGGTCTCATCATCCTGGCCTGCTACTTGGCATTAATGACCGGCAGCAAGCTCATTACACCCGTTCTATTTCTTGTAAAGGAGCTGTACATAGTCCTCCTGATAGAACAGTACTGGAGCTATATCAACTCCTCCCTCTCATCCGAGACTGCTAAGAAAGTAAATGGGCCCGTTACCGGCATAGCGGGTCTTGGCGGAGCTGTCGGTGGCTCCTTGGTAGCCCTTTCTGCTGAATCGTTGGGTACAGAGGCGATGATACTGCTTGCCGCAATCTCTGTGATCCCTGCTGCCATGCTGTCAAATCTGACCTACGTAATTCACGGTCAGCCTGCCATGCCTGAAGCGGGGCCTGAACGAGACAAGCATTATATGGGGTGGCACCTGTTTCGTTCCAATCCTACCCTGGCGTGCCTGCTCGCCATTGTTTTTTCTACCCAGGTGATAGCAGCGGTTCTGGATTTTAAGTTCCAGTTGCTGCTGTCATCTGATTTTGTTGGTAAGCCAGATGAGGAGACTGCATTTCAAGGCAGGTTCTGGGGAACACTAAATACCTGCGTCCTGTTCCTGCAGTTCGTTGTTTCTCCCCTCCTGCTGTCATTCCTTGCCCTACGCTGGGTGCACATGGTACTGCCCTTGATACACATTGCGGCAATCTCCACCGCTCTCATCTCGCCAAACCTGGTCACGGTTGGTGTGGCATTTTTTCTGTTCAAGGCTTTTGACTATTCAATATTCCGCGGCGCCAAAGAACTCCTCTATATTCCCCTCAACTTTGATGCGCGATACCGGGCCAAGGAAGTAATTGATGTCTTCGGGTACCGGTCAGGCAAGGGTATTTCATCCGTCGTGATCGTATTGTTACAGAGGGCAGGTATTGCCATGAGCAACTACTATCTTACCATCGGCTTTGTCGTGGCATGCCTGTGGCTGGCATTGGTATTCCCGCTTACCAGGCAGCGCGAGAATAACTCGGCGTGAACAGAGATGGTCAGGCTTGGAGTAGCCCCGCGGCATTTAGTCACCGTCTGCAGCTGGGTCCGCTGCCCGCTGAATTTGCGGCAGATAGGTTTTCCTGTTCCAGCCAAACCCAATGATTCCCATCAGCAGATTAGCCGTAAAGGCGGCTGCAAAAATTCCCGGAAAACCGAACAGATACTCTCCCAGGTAGGCGAGGGGAACATAAACAACAAACATTCTGATAATAGACATGATCGTCGAAGATATTGGTTTACCCAACGAGTTAAAGATGGCGGAAGCCATCATTAGCACACCCCATGTACCGTAGCTTAATGGGACGATGAGCAGGTAGGTTGATGCGACCTCGATCACTTCCAGGTTGTCGTCAAACTGGCCCGCCAGGCTGGTTCCAAACACATACAAAAGAATAGCGACAAACAACCCCCAGGCAAGTGAGTATTTGAACGACAAGAGCATTGCCTGGTTTGCGCGCTGCAGATAATCAGCTCCCCAATTTTGCCCCACGAAGGGACCAATGCTTGCTGACAAGGCAAACAAAGGAATAACAAACAGACCTTCAATACGGCTGGCGATACCAAAGCCCGCCACGGTTTCCTGGCTGTAGCTCGCCAGCAGGCTTACGATAATTGCAATCGAAATAGGGCCAATCAGGTTGGTCGCGGTTGCTGGAATGCTAACGGCCATGATCCGCTTCCATGAATTGATCACCTTTTGTAACTGCATATCATGGTAATCCAGCAGGTGTTCCTTGAATGCCAATATGTACATAGTCACGACAAACAACACCAGGCGAGCAATCAGGTTAGCCACGGCCGCACCGGTTATACCTAGCGCTGGGAGTCCAAACAACCCAAAAATGAAGAATGGCCCGAGGATGATTTGCAGCAGCGATCCAGTCACCATGATTGTGCCTGAAATACTTGCATCGCCGGTAGCCCTCAGAGCATTGGCACCGACCGAAGGAACCGCAAGGAACATAACGGACAGGTAATAGATACGCATATAGTCATTGACGAGGGGCAATGTCGAGCTGTCTGCGCCGAGAGCCCTGAACAAGGGTTCTATCGTTAGCTCGCCTATGACGGTCACCAGTAGCATTACAATGGCCACCAGGCTAATGCCATCGGTCGCTATTCTCCGAACATCATCACTGTCTCCACTGCCTACGGTTCTTGCGAGAACCGAAGAAACACCAATTGAGATACCGAGTGACAAGGACATCAGCGCGCCGGTTACGGGGAAGGTAAAGCTATAGGCCGCAAGGGGAATAGTGCCCAATTGGCCAAGGTACCAGGTCTCGGCCAGCCCGGCGAGAAGGCTTGAGGATATCCCGAGAATCATCGGTAAAGTCAGGCGCAGTAGACCACCGCTAACCGTCCCAGTTACCAGCAGGGGCTTATTTTGATCAGTCATTGCAAATCTTTTCTGTGATTACAACTCTCAAGCGATTTACTAGCTGGACATAATCGACCGGCTTTTTATCTTCCTTGCATAGGAGAATTTGTACGAATATTACCAATTTCAGCTTCTTCGAATGGGGTAAGTTGATAAACGTAGTGATTAATCCAGTTGGAAAATAGCAGATTGCCGTGGCTTTTCCAGGTAACGATAGGATCGGCATCTGGATCATCCCCGGGGAAGTAGTTTTCAGGCACATCAGGCCTAGAACCTGCCCTTAAATCTCGCTCATATTCATCCTTGAGGCACAGGGGTTCATATTCCGAGTGGCCGGTAACGAAAACGTGCTTACCTTCCCTGTGCACAAAGATATAAGCCCCTGCGATTTCTGAATCCGCAATGATCTCCAGTTCAGAAACCTGCTCAATATCGCCTTTACGGATCTCGGCGTATCGTGAGTGAGGTGCATCAAAAATATCATCGAAACCACGAATAATTGGGGACAGGGGGTTAACCAGCCGATGTGGGTAGACCCCGGATATTTTTTTCGGCAGGACGTGTTTCTCCACACCATATAGGTGATAAATGGCAGCCTGGGCTGCCCAGCATAAAAACATGGTTGAGGTAACGTTTTCCGTACTCCAGTCCAGGATTTCCTTCATGGCATCCATGAAGTGGACGTCAGCAAAATCAACCTGACCAAGCGGCGCTCCCGTGATGATCATGCCATCGAATTTGGAATCCCTGATTGCAGCGAAGTTCTTATAAAAAGTCTCCATATGCTCAATAGGGGTATTCTTTGAAGGCCTGTCATCGATTCGCATTAGGTCAATGTGCACCTGCAGTGGTGTATTCGAGAGCATGCGCAGCAGGTGGATCTCCGTTTCTATTTTTTTCGGCATCAGGTTGAGAAGCAGTATTCGCATGGGACGGATGTCCTGATGCTCAGCCCGGCTGCTCGATATGCAAAAAATGTTCTCGCGCTGCAATACATCCGTAGCAGGAAGTCCGTCTTGGATGGTAATTGGCATTATTCTTACCTCGAAAAAAAACCCACTCAGCTCTAACTAGTTCCTGCTCGTAAATAGATTATTTGGGTCAAATATCGCAACACTGCAATAGCGTTGGATATACAAATCAATCACTTACGAAGGCACTAGCCTGCTCGTTATTAGAAAACGGAGAAAAACTCGCTAAAGTAGGTCTAATCTCTTTAGCAGTTTTTTTTAAGCGCCCGCAAGCTGAACTCAAATCAGCGCTACATCTATTCTAACTCCCTCAGGGCCAATTGTCGTCCCCAAACTTCGCGTGGAGACGCTGCATGCCGCTAATCCAACGGTCATAGTTTGAAGTTTTCTTTTGCATATAGCCAAGAACCTCCTGGTGAGGCAGGATCAGGAACTGTTCAGCATTGATCGCCTCGACGACGGATTCACAGAGAACCTCCGGCTCCATCATGCCGTCAATGGATGCAACACCATCCTGATTGTCAGCCGTCATTGCCGTTCTGACCGCCTGTGGGCAGAGAACTGAGACCTTTAAGCCCCTTTTGCCATAGCTTAACGCAAGCCACTCAGCGAACCCTACGGCAGCGTGCTTGGTCACCGCGTAGGGTGCAGATCCCACCTGCGACAGCAAGCCGGCAGCCGAAGCCGTATTCAAAATATAGCCATCCTGCCTTGAAAGCATATGCGGCAGGGCTGCTCGTGCAGCATAAACATGCGCCATGACATTTATTTGCCAGATTTGCTCCCAGCATTCATTGTCAACTTCTGGTCCCCCAGGCGAGCCAATGCCGGCATTGTTACAAAGCAGGTCAATCTGCCCATAGTCATCTTCGGTCGTCTTGATGAGGCTTTTTACCGCCGCTTCATCCGAAACATCTGTGGCAATCGCCCGGGCACCGATCTGTGTAGCAACCTCATTAAGGCCGTCAGCGTTTACGTCTGCAATGACAACCTGTTTGGCGCCATCATTAATGAAGCGTGTCGCCATTGCGCGCCCTATACCGCTGGCTCCACCAGTGATTACGACTATTTTGTCCTTGATATTCATAACTTCTCCTTCTCAATTCAATTAGGCGGTCTGTTCGATGGCTTGGCCGATCACCTCAAATATGTGGCTGATTTCCGCTTCAGTGATGATGAGGGGAGGGGACAGCACAAGCACATCGCCAATATTTCTTACCCAGATCCCATTTTCATAGCAGATCTTTGCTGCCTCCGTTCCACGCTGCATTGCCGCGTCGGCTCTTGGTTCGATCTCGATAGCTGCCAGCAGGGCAAAGCAACGAATATCGATGACTTTTTCAAGCCCGCTTAGCCCCAAAGCCGAATCCATCCAATGGTCATTTAGTGTCGCTGCCCTTGGAAACAAATTCTCCTGTTCGTATATGTCTAGCGTGGCCATCCCTGCTGCACATGCTAGAGGGTGCCCAGAGTAGGTATAACCGTGGGACAATTCAATACCACTTTCATCCATACCCATGAATGCCTCGTAAATAGTATCATTTACAAATACTGCTCCCATGGGAACCGTCGCATTAGTAATCCCCTTTGCGGCCGTGATCATATCAGGGGTGACACCAAACCGTTGCGCCGCGCAGCTCGCACCAAGGCGGCCGAAGCCGGTGATAACTTCATCAAATATCAGCAGAATGCCATTTTCAGAACAGATATCACGTAGCCTTTGCAGATAACCTTCGGGTGGGAGCAGCACACCACCGGCACCACCTACGGGCTCAACGATGACCGCTGCGATCGTGTCAGCACCGTGCAGGTCAACAAGCCTCTGCAGGTCATCGGCATATTCAACTCCCTCTTCCGGTAAACCCCTTGAAAAAGCACTGCGCTCCAAATAAAGGGTGTGCCTTATGTGATCGGTTCCTGGCAGCAGGGCGCCAAATGCATTGCGGTTCTTGACCAGGCCACCTACAGAAATACCGCCAAACCCCATACCATGATAGGCCTTTTCTCGGCCAATCAGCCTATGCCTTGAGCCCTGGCCATGGGCCTTGTGATAGGCGAGTGCAATCTTGAGTGCGGTATCAACCGATTCGGAGCCTGAGTTCGTAAAAAAAACGTGATTCATTGAAGCGGGAAAGTGTTTGACCAGCCTGTTCGCATAGTTGAACGCGTAGGGGTGACCACTATTAAAACTGTGGGCAAAGTCCAGCGTTTCCAACTGCTCCGCAATAGCACGGTTTATCTCTGGACGATAGTGACCGGCATTGACACACCAGAGCCCGGCCGAGGCATCCATTAGTTCCTGCCCGTTACTGTCCGTGTAATACATTCCCCGGGCACCAACGATAAAGCGTGGATTCTCTTTGAAACTGCGATTGGCGGTCATCGGCATCCAAAAGGAATCAAGATCCTGCGGGATAAGGTTGTGATCAATTTTAGACATCTGGGTACATCCATTTAGGGGTCAGGCTGGTGGTTTAGAAAGTGTGTATTGCAACCTTCAGACCACCAGAAGCCCATCACACACCAATGTAAATCAGGTTGCAAGTTCCAACCGGCTTTAGGGCCTTCCCCTGGAAGACAGTACTTGCAGTACGGATAGTGATCCTCTACAAGCCAAGCAGTGTTTTGGCGAGCAGATCCTCGCTGAAACCCTGAGGGCGCCCAGGCAGATACTCCAACTGCCGGAAACCGGCATCAAGGTCGGGTGCACTTAACGGGGGCTCATTGCCCCCCGCAACAGCCACTTCATCGGGCAAGGCGTAGTACCCCTTTACATCCCTGAAGGTGTCACTGATTCTCCTTGCCAGCGAATGTCCCCTGGTAGTGATAATCGGTAGCTTCTCTGCTGAATCAGACAAAATGGAACGCAAGCCAGTCGCCTCAAGTGCCTTGAACTCAATCTCCAGTTCTGACAGCTTTTTTTCCATACTGGCCTGCAAGCCGTTGAGTACTACTGATTTCTTCAGGTTTGATAGGGCAACCTGCAGGTGAACAACCATAGAAACACTCTCTGGGCCCTTCATCAGTGAAATCAGCTGATCGATGCCCTTGTCTCTCTCACCGAGGAGGTCAGAGACCCGAACCTGATCAAGTGTCAGGCTGAAAAAGTCCGCTGCAAACTTTGCCTGCGTTCTCGTTACCCCTGCCAAATTCAGGTCGACTAGGAACAGGGAATAGCCACCGCTGGTTTCTGCAAGCACCAGTGCCCTGTCGAACTTTGCCGATGTAGAAAAACAGGGCGTTTTCCCGGTCAAAAGGAAGCTCTCGCTGGAACCTGTCGCCACTAATGTGGCGGAAGCATCAAAAAATACTGCATTGCCCCAGACATGGGTATGTTCGATGATTCCCCGCAGGTGTTGCGAATAATCAGACCCACCGCCAAATTGCTGCAACAGGGGACCGACCAGCTGAGTTCCACAGTAATCTGCAAGGGGACAATTAGCCTGCAGGGTGATCCGGTACCAGAGGTATATCTGTACCGGGCTCCAGCCCGGCCCACCAAATTCTAAAGGCCACTCCACCGCTGTCCAGCCTTCATTCGAAATGGCCTGGTGCCAGTGTGCTTCATCTGCTGGCGAAGGGTTCCCTCTTGCGGCCAGCGGGAATGCCTGGTCGACAAATTTGATAATCGCTCGCTGGAAGTCTTCCTCGTCCGGGCTAAGGTTCAGCTTCATTATTGATCTCGTGAGGTCGACCCTTGATAACCACTGTGCCGGCCATTTTGTCGTGCAAGCCCTGCTTCTTGTTATCAAAGACAATCCAGACGAAGCCTAGCCCAAGGGGAATTAAACTGACGAAATAGCCGATATAACGAATAATATTTTGTCGACTGCCTGCTTTGCCATATGTTTTGGCATCAACAATACTACAGCCAAGAAGCATCTTTCCCGGAGTTGCCGACCTGAAAATCCAGAAGAGAACAAATATAGTGCCCATGAGTATTGTTTCAACTGAAAACTGGATCACCATTCGGTTCATCAATTCCGTCACCTGGGCGGTATTCTTCAGATCATAGTCTTCAAGCCGTGTTTCTCCGAGTATGAAAACAACGAGCGGAATAATCAGCACCGTTGCAGCAATGCTATCGATGAGGAATGCCAGGAACCTTGCCCAGAAACCTGTGAATTGGACATTGCTCACTTCATTTTCCCAGTAGCCTCTTACGAGCTTCATTAATACGTGCGGCAAGGTAAGTCGAGCCACCCCGATCAGGGTGCATTCTTTGCATTAGCTTACGATGTGCATCAACAATTTCCTCCTTTGAAGCCCCATCCATGAGGCCTAGGACCTCATAGGCCTGTTCTTTTGTCAACTCCCCACCACTATCAGAAGAAGATGTGCCACCACCGTTGTCACTACCGCGCCAACCTTTATGTTCGCGATCGAGATAGGCCTGAAGGACATTCAACGAGTCCGCGTCAACCCGGCATTCATCGAGCAGGACAAGCAATTGCTGGAGGTTCAGGTTAGCCAGCATAGAGCCGCCCATAGACCCTTCGAGCACTTTGCCATCCATCATCCCCGAATCATGAACGAGTGTTACGTGCAGAAACCTAGTTTTTATTTCCGACTGGTCGGGTCCGGTCGAACTCTGGGCTCCCGTCAGATTCCGGAATTGCTGGAATAGACCAAAAGCCTGCATGCCTCTGGTGAGCAAGGGGATGATTCTCGCGACGAATGGGAGCAGTGCACCAAGCACCGCAAAGAGTGGGTGCAATCGGCCCGTGACACCAAGAAACAGCAAGACCAACCCCGCCAGCGTAGCCAGGTAAATGCGGGAAAACTGCTTTGAGGTCAATTGCTGACTCTTGAGTAGTGCTCGCAGCGTCGCGTATACAACGATAGCGACAACTAAAATTATGATGAGGCGGGCCAGGAGACTATTCCTTCAGTTGCTGTAGCAGGCGGTTTACCTCAGGCGTATGGCTCTTACAAAGATCCTGCAAAGCCCTGTGCCCACCGGCCGCGAATATCGCCACGGCTGCCAGGAGGTCCCTCAACTGAGTTGCGCTGGCCGGGTTAAAGGGCGCATATGCTCCTCCTGAAAGGTGTGCCATCTGTCTGAATACTGAACCGGCAGCCGCACTGCTTCCTTCATGAAACATGAAAAGTGGTACGCCAAGGACGCCAAGTTTCCCTGCTCGCTGACAGAGGTCATCTGCATTTTCTTCAACAGCATCGCCAACGAACACGGCCGCCTGAACCTTTTGCCGGGAATTTTCAGCCTCAAGGTGTGCCAAAACCTTTCTAATCTGAGTATGGCCTCCCAGGCAGGTTGTTCCGCTCATCTCAGCAAGTAGTTGGCTGGATTGTTCACACCAGAGACTCGAATTGAACTCATTGAAACCGCGGTAATAACATAGCTGAACCGTCAAACCGCCAAGGGAATCGGTTGCCTTGAACATCTCACCCTGCAAATGGCAGGCACGGTCCCATGTCGGTTCCCGGCTGGCAGTGGCATCCATAGCAAAAATGAGCCGACCTTTTGCCTTCGTTTCAACTGGCAAAGGTGCCACAGCAACCTTGGCGAGGAAATTATCGACATCATGACTTATGTGGGCCGGCGATTGATCTTTATTTCTCATAGATAGCGCGAGATTTAGAGGTATAGAATGAATGTTTTAGCTATCATACATATTCAGAATGTGGTGACAATTGCCTAGGTTTGTTTTTCAGGAGGAAACGTGTCAGTAACCCATTCCAAGCTGGTGGTCGCAATATCAAGCAGTGCCTTGTTTGATTTGTCAGAGAGCGACCAGGTATTTCGCGACGAAGGTGTGGAATCATACGCGCAGTACCAGATTACTCGGGAAAATGAGCCGTTGAATGCCGGCGTGGCTTTACCGCTGGTTCGAAAGTTGCTGGCGCTAAATGAACGCCTTGATGAGCCGGGCAGGGTAGAGGTTATTCTCTTGTCCCGGAACAGTGCGGATACAGGGTTACGTGTTTTTAATTCAATCCAGCATCACGACCTGTCTATCAGTAGGGCCGCTTTTACCGGCGGCAGCGCGCCATGCCGCTATATGCGCCCCTTCGGGTGCCACCTGTTCCTGTCAGCCAACCCCGCCGATGTAGCGGAGACCCTGGAAAACGGTATGGCAGCAGCCATCATATTACCTGCTGCTGCATCACCAAACAGGAGCTCAATACTCAGGTTTGCGTTTGACGGTGATGCGGTGATTTTCTCCGATGAAGCGGAACGGGTGTACCAGGAGAAGGGACTCGCCGTGTTCGCACAGAGTGAGCAGGATTCAGCAAATACGCCTTTATCGGGTGGCCCGTTCAAGCCCTTCCTGGCGGAGCTTCACAGGATTCAAAGTGAATTTCCAAAGGACGAAAGCCCGATTCGCACGGCACTGGTTACCGCTCGCTCAGCGCCGGCCCATGAGCGTGTCATCAAGACTCTGAGGGCGTGGAATATTCGCCTGGATGAGTCTCTTTTTCTCGGTGGGATGAGTAAAGCACAATTCCTCAGCGCCTATGAAGCGGACATATTTTTTGATGACCAGTCTGAGCATTGCCGCCTTGCAAGCGAGGTAGTGCCGTCCGGTCACGTTCTGCATGGTGTTAGCAATGCAAACAGGGGCACCTGATGCAGGTAAGCCTGAATGCAGGATAATATACGGGTTCTTTGCAGGCTCACATCGCCGGTAGAATGCGATGATATCTATTCTTCAATTGAATAGTTATGGTTATTTTTATACGATTTGTGTATATCTAACAACCACGGTATGACTAGAGATGAATTGGTGTAATGGCTATCTCACCGTGACACAGGAGGATAAATGAAGCTGCAACAACTGCGATATATTTGGGAAGTTGCGCACCATGATCTGAACGTATCCGCAACAGCACAAAGCCTGTATACCTCGCAACCAGGCATTAGCAAGCAAATACGTTTGCTTGAAGATGAGCTTGGTGTGGAAATCTTCTCCAGGAGCGGCAAGCACCTGACGCGAGTAACACCGGCAGGAGAAACTATCATTGAGCAGGCAGGCGATATTCTGCGCAAGGTAGACAGTATCAAGCGAGTCGCACAGGAATTTAGCAATGAAAAGCGTGGCAGCCTGGACGTCGCCACCACCCATACCCAGGCCCGCTATGCATTGCCGCCCATAATCAGCAGATTCATAAACCAATACCCGGAAGTTTCACTGAATATGCACCAGGGAACGCCCATGCAGATTGCCGAAATGGCGGCCAATGGTACCGTTGACTTCGCGATCGCCACCGAGGCGTTGGAACATTTTGGCGACCTGATCATGATGCCCTGCTACCGATGGAACCGGTGTATCGTCGTGCCAAGAGATCACCCCCTGGCTCAATTGTCTGCACTAACACTTGAAGATGTTGCCGAGCACCCAATCGTTACCTATGTATTCGGTTTTACTGGCAGATCAAAGCTTGATGAGGCCTTTACTCAGCACGGTCTGACTCCCAAAGTTGTGTTTACTGCAACTGATGCCGATGTCATAAAAACCTATGTCCGCCTGGGACTGGGGATTGGAATAATGGCACAGATGGCCTATGACCCGGAGCAGGATGCTGATCTCGCCTCCCTTGATGCCAGCCACCTGTTCGAGCACAGCACGACGATGATTGGCTGCAGAAGGGGGACCTTCCTGCGCGGCTATATGTACGACTTTATAGAATTGTTTTCACCACACCTCAACCGTGAACTCGTAGCCAAAGCTTTTTCCCTGCAGACAAGAGCTGAGCTTGATGAATTGTTCACAGACTTAAAATTACCTCTGCATTAAGGACCCCCCACGATGGACGTTGTATGTCTTGATCTTGAAGGCGTTCTGGTTCCAGAAATATGGATTCAGTTTGCCGAAAAAACTGGTATTGATGAACTAAAGGCAACCACCAGGGATATTCCTGTATATGACGATTTGATGAAGCAGAGGCTGTCCTTATTGGACACGCACGGTCTGAAACTAGATGATATTCAACAGGTCATTGGCGAGATGGAACCTGTTGCAGGTGCAAAATATTTCCTTGATGAGCTCCGGCAGGAATATCAGGTGATCATTCTCTCGGACACTTTCTACGAATTCGCAAAACCCTTAATGCGCCAGTTAGACTGGCCGACTCTATTTTGCCATCGCCTAGATGTATCCATCGACAACCGAGTGACTAACTACCGGCTACGAATGAAAGATCACAAACGCGAATCAGTTGAATCCCTGAAGCAGCTCAACTTCAAAGTCTATGCAGCGGGTGATTCCTATAATGATACCACCATGCTCAAGGAAGCACATGCCGGGTTCCTGTTCCGAGCACCGGAAAATGTAGTTACTGAGTTTCCACAATTTTCAGTATGCAGCGAGTTTGATGAATTACGGACACTTATCGATACTGCTGCCGGTGAAACTAAAGCATAGACAGTTAGGGCGTAGCCATATAGAGACCAGCACTAAGTCGAGCGACCGCTGTTCTGAATTATTCCGCCCCATAGCGTAGTCGCCGGTATTTAGAGCGGAAATTCATGACCTTCGTAACATAGCGTTTTGTTTCAGGGTAGGGTGGTATTCCCTGGTACTTTTCAACCGTTGAGGCCCCCGCATTGTAGGCTGCAATGACAAGGGGTATATCACCGTTAAACCTGTCCATGAGCTTGCGGAGGTGCCCCACTCCTGCATTAATATTCTCTCTTGGGTTGTGACGGTCCTTGACCTGGTACTGGTTTGCGGTACCTGCCATTAATTGCATAAGACCGGTGGCGCCTTTAGTTGATATGGCGTTTGGATCAAACCCAGATTCGACCTGAATCACTGCCTCAACCAACGCAGGGTCAATGCCAAAACGGTTACTTGCCATTCGCATATAGGATTGAAATTTTCGGGCCCATCCGTTGAAATAGAACGATCGGCAAGAATATGGCCGACATTCTCGAGGGAATCACGCTTATTGATGAGCTGATATCCCCTCATCGGCCAGTCGGATATCATCCGCACGCCATTAGAATCACGGTATATATAAACTTCCGCTATCGTATGTGGCACATATTGCACAACGAATAGTAGGATAACGATCTTAAGATGGTGAATAGAATTCAACCCTGAGGACCACTAGTTACCATTAAGGGTTGCTGATTTTACTTGCTTTTAGGGAGTCGTCAAATTTGACTGGTCAACAGTCTTTGTCACTCTGGCTTCCAAGCGCTCCATTCAACCTTATTTTGCAAACCTTTTTTAATTAGGCCCCAACAATTAGTCGCGGGGGCCAGGTTCGGTTGTTAGAGCCGCAACTGCCTTAAATTTGGATCACTCAAACCAGATTCCCAGGTGGCGGTAAACTGCCTACAAAGTCTGTTACATTCAGTTATGTCAGAGAAATTCGCATAACCGTCATAAACTTCGTAGTCCAGACGATAAACAATACCCACATCATCAACCAGCATATACTCATGATTGAGCTGGCGAAGTTCCGGGTGAACAATTTTCATTTTTATTGAAGATGATAGCTTGCGGCTGACTTCCAATAGCGCATGCCCGCTTCTTGTCACTCTATGTGAGTCAAACAACAAAATATCGATACGCGTATATCTGTTCCTCCGAGCCAGGGCCGAGAATATGTTGCGCAATTCATCATTGTCGAAGAGTTTGTGCTCGAGTACGGGTGAATATATGCGAATGGAAGTTGTCGCCTGTTTCGCCATTTCCAGAATGACATTTCTGTAATCTTCTTCCCGCCGTAACAGGATAAGCCTCTTGTCAGAACCAAGTTTATAAACAATTTCAGATTCACTGTAGTGATCGCCATCCACTCCAGGCCTTTGTAGCGGTTCATGGACATCCTCAAGGACAGTAGCCTTCGCGTAAGCTCGGCAGTCCTTACCAAACTTGCTAAACGTTTCACCCTGCTTTTCAAAACCTGCCCGGGCCAGGAATTTATCCAACCCGGCCATTGCTTCCAGTCTAACCCCCGGCAATCCATAACGAGTAGCCTTACCAACCGCAAGTTCCAGCAGCGACAGGCCAACTCCTTTGCTGCGATACTCTGACATAACTGCCAGATGTGATATGTCTCCGGCAAGTGACATCCGTATAACACCCACCACCTGACCTGCCTCATCCCTGGCTACCCAGTGCAGCGCATCGCCATCACTCCCATCGCCAATGAGCGATTTCGGCAGATCAAGCTCGTGAACGAAAACGATCTCACGAACCTTTTTAATGATTTTTCCGATCTCATCAAATGTGACCTCGCCCGTATCGAACTGCTTTACTGAAATCCTAGAACTTGCCTGCGCTGCCTTCAGTCGCAGGACCTTGTCATCCAGGGGAAGAAGGACCTGAGCCATTTGCATGCACAATGAGCCTTCAGACTTTTCGCTGAGGGGAGTAAACCCCGCGTCTTCATAGAATTTCTGAAAATTTGCCGGTGCAGTGAGTTCGACCTGCTCCAGGCCCCAGTACCTTGCCTTTTCAATTGCCTGCTCGAGCAATGCTCTGCCTGCGCCGGCGCTTCTGAAATTTTCGAGTACTGCCAACTGATCGATCTGACCGTCTTGTTTCAGACGTATCGTACCTATCGGCGTGTCTTGTGAGTCCGTAGCCAGCCAATGCACGCATGTTTCGCCGGTACCGTCTGCTTCACTTCTCTCCCCCTGTTCCACCTCAAACACTAGATGACGAATGTTGGATAGTGTGCTGGCTTCGCTTGGCCAGTCTGCTTCGCGGATATTGAATCGACGGAGTGAGAATTCTTCATTCACGGCATTATTCCGTGAGAAGCTTTTCCACGATCGCCTCGGCAGCACCGATGTAATTTGCCGGGCTGATAGAGCGGATCTGGGCCTTTGCTGTATCAGGCAGGTCAAGATCTTCTATCATTGACTCGATTCGCGCCTGACCTAGTGTTTGTCCACGGGTCAGAGCCTTTAGTTTTTCGTATGGTTCTTCGATCCCATACTTGCGCATTATTGTTTGGATTGGCTCAGCAAGAACCTCCCAACTGCCCTCCAGGTCATCTGCTAGCGCCGATTGATTCAGTTCAAGTTTAGACATACCCTTCAGACAGGACTGGTAGGCAATCATTGAATAGGCAAACCCACTGCCAAGGTTACGCAATACAGTGGAATCGGTCAGATCTCGCTGCCACCTGGATATGGGCAATTTTTCAGCCAGGTGTCCAAGTATTGCATTTGCTATTCCGAGATTGCCCTCTGAGTTTTCGAAATCAATTGGATTTACCTTGTGTGGCATCGTTGAAGAGCCGGTTTCACCCTCAATTCTTCTCTGCCGGAAGTAGGCAATGGATATGTAGGCCCAGATATCGCGATTAAAATCCAGCAGGATCGTGTTGAAGCGTGTCGTCGCGTGAAACAGTTCAGCTATGTAGTCGTGTGGTTCTATCTGTGTTGTATACGAGTTCCATGTCAGACCAAGAGAAACAACAAATTCCTCACTGAGTTCCAGCCAGTTAAGGTCCGGATAGGCTGCCACATGGGCGTTGTAGTTTCCGACGGCACCATTTAGCTTGCCGAGGATGGAGACCTCCTTAATCTGCTCGGCCTGTCGCCGCATTCTGGCAACGACATTGGCCAACTCCTTGCCCATCGTCGTGGGGGAGGCTACCTGGCCATGTGTGCGCGAAAGCATTGGGATGGCAGCGTATTGTCGCGCCATGATTGAAATCTGCTCTATTATCTGCCCGACCGTCGGCTCCAGCAATTCCTCTCTGATCGCCTTCAGCATTAGCCCGTGGGAGAGATTATTTATGTCTTCGGATGTACAGGCAAAGTGAACAAATTCAGCGTGTCTGATGAGATGCGGATCACCTGAGGCTGCAAACTTTTCCTTTACAAAGTACTCAATCGCCTTAACGTCGTGATTGGTCGTTTTCTCAAGTTCCTTGACCCGCAGAGCATCTTCAATAGAGAAGTTGGCAACAAGGCCTTCAACAACTGCGCTACTCGCATCCGGCAGGGGAGGCAACTCAATGATGCCGGGATGAGCAGCAAGGAACTGAAACCAGCGAACTTCTACCAAGGCACGGTGATATATGAGGCCATATTCACTTGCGGAAGTTCGAAACTGGGCCGTAGTGGCTGCATAGCGGCCGTCAATCGGTGATACAGAAGTTAAGGGTGAGAGTTCAAGGCTCATTGTTTGTCCATCACTTTATATACTCCATTTAACATATTGATATTACTACATATTTGAGAGTGCAGAGATGAGAGGCTTACGTGCAGCTGTAAGGTGCCAGCGGCGGCCACCTAGTTGATGCCATAGTACAGCCGAGTGGATACCAGCCAGTAACAATGCCCTAATCCTGTTGACGTTGCACGAGTTCTGCAAATGACCCTGGTGCCCCTGAACCACAATGTGAGGCTCGAAGCCTCCAAGAGTATCACGATCAAGTGCCGCCAGTTCTGCCTCAATAGTTGCGTCATTAATAGGCTGCTGATTCGGGTTAAACGTGCGCATTTTATCAATGTTGTCGATCCCGGTACCAAGTGCCTGTAGGCAGTCAGGGTGCCGGGCAAGCTTTCTTTCCAATTGCAACAGCAGAAGTGCATAGCGAACCAGGTCAGTGTGCCCCAGAAGGTTGAAATGTATAACCAGGTCAGTTGTCAGTTTGATGCACAAACTGACACCTGACTCACCACCATATACATCGCAGGCTCTCCCGGGATCGGTTATAAAGATGCTGTTGAGACTGGCTTCCAGGTGAGCCGCCTGTACAAGCCCGGCAAGCGCCAGAGCCCGTTCCGCATGATGGAGTTCAAGGTTCATGGGGCTGCCCAATCGAAGCGAGGTTAGACGTTATGATACCGCCCCCAAGGCAAATGTCCCCCCGGTAAAAGCACGCCCATTGCCCCGGCGTTACTGCCCTCTGGGGAGTGTCGAATTCAACCAGCCATTTGCCTTCATCTGTGCAACTGAGGAGACAATCCTGGTCCGGTTGTCTGTATCGGGTTTTAAGCTTACCACTGTAGGGTAGTGCAGGCGCATCATTGATCCAGAAGATTTGCTCGCACAACATACTATTGGTGAAAAGTGCCGGGTGTTCATTTCCCTGAGCAACAATCAATCGGTTCTTCTCTAGGTCTTTGGCGACCACATACCATGGATCATCACCCGCGCCTTTAACGCCGCCTATTCCCAGGCCTTGTCTCTGGCCCAGTGTGTGATACATGAGGCCATCGTGCTGGCCGAATGATTGTCCGTCTAGTGACTCAATCGGGCCGGGCCGGGCTGGAAGGTATTGCTGTAAAAAATCCTTGAAGCGACGCTCTCCGATAAAGCAGATGCCAGTTGAATCCTTCTTATTGTGGGTGATGAGGCCATGACTGCTCGCCAGGTCTCTGACATCAGACTTCTGTAACTCACCAACTGGAAACAGGCATGATCGTAACTGTTCGCCTGGGACCGACTGCAGGAAATAGCTCTGATCCTTGTTCTCATCTCTTGCCTTGCGCAGCGTCGCGGTTCCACCTTCCCTGGTGATTCGCGCATAGTGACCGGTGGCGATCAAGTCGCCACCCAGCAACCTCGCGTAGTCCAGGAACACCTTGAATTTGATTTCACGATTGCATAAAACATCTGGATTGGGCGTCCTGCCGGCTTTATATTCAGCGAGGAAATTCTGGAATACATTTTCCCAGTATTCCGCAGCAAAATTCGCCTCGTTCAGCTTTATGTCCAGTTTTTCACACACTAGCTTTGCATCATGCAAATCCTTGCTAGCGGTGCAGTATTCGCTCGCATCATCTTCCTCCCAGTTCTTCATGAACAGTCCTTCCACCTGATATCCTTCTTGAGCCAGGAGGAGGGCGGCAACGGATGAATCAACACCGCCCGATATGCCGACAATGACACGGGTGTCTCTGACCGCCTTGTTCATGTGGGGATATACCTGCTGGGTACTGGGAAGAGCGGCATTTTACGCCAGTTGCCAACTATCTGCATTATCCCTGTGGCAGAATCGGCGTGTAGAACCAACCAGATCAGTTCTCATCAACAGAAACTTGCCTTTCCGGTGTACAATTGCCGACACTGGAACAGCGGCTCTCTGAATGCCGGGTTCCTGTTGTTTCGGTCCCCACAGACCTATACCGATAGACCACGATTGAACCAAGAAGTGAGAGAGAAAATGCCTGAACAGAAGAAAGAGCTGACCCACCTTGATGCTGATGGGAATGCCAGGATGGTGGATGTTAGCGCGAAACAGCACACTGCCAGGCAGGCCACCGCCCGCGCTACAGTCTCGATGCTGCCTGCAACCCTTTCCTTGATCGAAGCTGGAGAGCACAAGAAGGGCGATGTTTTAACCGTTGCCAAGATAGCAGGTATTCAGGCTGCGAAGCGCTGTTCAGACCTGATACCCATGTGCCACCCACTGTCGCTGTCCGGTGTCGATGTCACCTTCGAGCTTGACCCCGAAAATAACCAGGTTGCCATAAGCAGCATGTGTAGACTGAGCGGACAAACCGGCGTAGAAATGGAGGCACTGACCGCTGCCGCTGTTGCCGCACTAACCATTTACGATATGTGTAAAGGCGTTGATCGGAATATGAGCATTGGCAATGTTGAACTTCTGACTAAATCCGGTGGTAAATCCGGTAGCTGGCAGAGGGAACAGCCTTGAGCGGGGTGAGAACAGCCTTGAGCGATGTATTGGAAGCCTTGAGTAGTAAAAGCGGAATTGAGAACAATGATTGAAGTGGTGTTTTTTGCAAGCCTGTGTGAAGAACTCGGCAGTGATTCCGTAAGCATGGACGCATCCGGCATAACTGACGTGGGCGAAGTGATCGATAAACTGGCGCAAGAGAAGGGTGCCCGCTGGTCGGAACTGCTCATGCGGGAAAATATTCTGGTTGCAGTAAACCAGCAGATGGTCGACCAAAAGGCAGCCGTAGTCGATAAGGATGAGGTCGCCTTTTTCCCGCCTGTGACCGGGGGTTAACCATGAGTATACGTGTTTCTGTTCAGGAGGCTTCTTTTGATTCGGGCGAAGAAATCAAAGGGTTAGGCAAGGCGTCTCGCGAAATCGGCGGCATTTCGGTTTTTGTAGGTGTAGTACGCGATATAAACGATGATGACTCGGTTCAGGGTTTATACCTTGAGCACTATTCCGGCATGACTGAAAAGCAGATTGGCGCCATCATCGATGATGCTGCAGCGCGGTGGGACGTCAAAGCGGCAACCGTTATCCACCGAATAGGCCAGTTGTACCCTGGTGATGAAATAGTATTCGTCGGCGTCGCCAGCGACCACAGGGGCGATGCCTTTGACGCCTGCGAGTTTATTATTGACTACCTTAAGACCAGGGCGACCTTCTGGAAAAAAGAGACCACAGATGAGGGTAATCGCTGGTTATCTACCCGAGACAGCGATATCCGAGCAGCAGATTTATGGGAAAGTCAGGACTGACAGGGCCGAAAAATTAGAACTGAGAGTTTAGGAACGGAGAATATCTCAGGATTGAGAAGAGTCTTAGGATTCCTCTCCACTGGCAGCTTCATCAGGCCGTATATTGATCGCGCGTGTGCCTTTTGGGCCTTCAAGGAGATCGAACTCTACCTGTTGGCCCGCCTTGAGCGTCTTGTAGCCTTCCATTTGTATTGCTGAATAGTGGGCAAAATAGTCTTCGCCGCCTTCATCTGGCAATATGAACCCGAAGCCTTTAGCATTGTTAAACCACTTCACATGGCCGGATGACATAGCGCCCCTCCAATACTTCTCTGGTACCCAGATACTGCACATAGGGTTAGTACTACTTTAGTGCTGAGTAAGCCGTTTCGTCAAGGTTTAGCACTGTTTTAGGCGATAGACTTGTGAATCACCAAGCAACCGGTATGAGATATGCAGGTATTCGTGGAATGTACAGCTGAGAGTGTTGTTGAACGCTTGGCGGAGCGTTTAGCTGGTCGAGGGTTTTGATCTAGGATTGCACAAAGATTAGCAAAAGGCATGAATTAACAGGTGAAACCCTTAGAATACGCTAGAACCCGTTTTTAGACGTGAATGTACGGCAATATGAAACTTTGGTGGAGAGATCAAGAACTAGTGAATGAAGTGCCAAGGGCAGGCAGCGGCGACCATGATGATGACGAAGAACATGGAACCGGTGTTATTGAGGCTCCAGCTAAACCGAAGCTCAAGCAGCCCCCTATGTACAAAGTAGTGGTGCTGAACGATGATTACACACCAATGGAATTTGTCGTTGAGGTCTTGCAGATATTTTTTGCAATGAATAGAGAGAAGGCAACTCAGATCATGTTGGCTGTTCATACGACCGGTAAAGCGACCTGCGGGATTTTTACGCGTGACGTCGCTGAAACTAAATCAGCGCAGATAAACCAGTATGCCCAGGACAATCAACACCCACTCGTTTCAGACATTGAAGCAACAGACGATATATAGCAGGACTTGAAATGCTTAGCAGAGAACTCGAAGTAACCCTCAATCTCGCCTTCAAAGATGCGAGGGCAAAACGACATGAGCTAATGTCAGTGGAACACCTTCTGCTGTCACTGCTGGACAACAATTCTGCGATAACGGTACTGCGATCCTGCGGTGCTGATATCGATATATTGCGAAAAGAGCTCACGGAGTTTCTTGATGCGACGACGCCGCTCATTCCAAAAAATGAAGGTGACCGTGAAACCCAACCAACACTGGGATTTCAAAGGGTTCTTCAGCGGGCGGTGTTTCATGTTCAGTCCTCTGGTCGAAAAGAGGTGACGGGGGCGAGTGTGCTCGTGGCTATTTTTACCGAGCAGGAGAGCCACGCCGTCTACCTCCTCAAACAGCAGGAGGTTAACCGAATTGACGTGGTGAATTATATTGCCCACGGCACCCGCAAGGGTGGCAGCGAAGACGAACCTGAAGCAGCAGACAATATCGAAGAGGGCGCAGGCGATGAAGAAAAATCACCATCTGCACTCGAAGCCTATGCTTCCAACCTCAATGAGCAAGCAAAAAAGGGAATGATTGACCCATTGGTCGGACGCGACGATGAAGTTGAACGGGTTGTTCAAATTCTTTCCAGACGAAGGAAAAACAACCCACTTCTGGTAGGAGAATCCGGCGTTGGAAAAACTGCCATCGCGGAGGGGCTTGCAAAGCTGATCGTCGATAATCAGGTGCCCGAAATCATCAACGAAAGCACAGTGCATGCACTTGACCTTGGCGCTTTGCTTGCTGGAACCAAGTACCGGGGTGATTTTGAAAAGCGACTCAAAAGTTTACTGAACGAGTTGAAAGACGAAGACCACCAGATTCTTTTTATTGATGAAATTCATACCATAATTGGTGCAGGCGCAGCATCTGGTGGTGTAATGGATGCTTCCAACCTGCTCAAGCCATTACTCGCGTCCGGCGAGATTCGCTGCATCGGTTCAACCACCTACCAGGAGTATCGTGGCATTTTTGACAAGGACAGGGCGCTTTCCCGTCGGTTTCAAAAAGTCGATGTTCTTGAGCCAAGCATAGATGATACCTATCAGATCCTACGTGGGCTTAAAAGTCGCTTTGAAGAGCACCACAAACTCAAATACACAGACAGGGCCCTGAAAGTAGCTGCTGAGCTTGCCGACAAGTACATCAACGATCGATTTATGCCGGATAAGGCGATCGATGTAATTGACGAGGCGGGTGCTTATCAGCAATTACAACCACCCAGCAAGCGAAAGAAACAGATTGGCGTAGCCGATGTAGAGAAGATGGTGGCCAAGATTGCACGCATTCCTCCGGCAAACGTTTCACATTCTGACAAGCAAAGTCTGCGGGATCTTGAAAAGAACCTGAAGCTTGTCATTTTCGGTCAGGATGAAGCAATTGACTCACTTGCCAGCGCAATCAAATTGTCACGTGCTGGTTTGAAGGAAGGCGGGAAACCCATTGGCTCTTTCCTTTTTTCGGGTCCCACCGGCGTTGGCAAAACTGAGGTGTGCAGACAGCTCGCCAGGATTATGGGTGTCGAGATGATCCGCTTTGATATGTCTGAATACATGGAACGGCATACCGTCTCAAGATTGATCGGCGCGCCCCCTGGATACGTTGGGTATGACCAGGGAGGTTTGCTCACGGAAGCTATTACTAAACAACCACACTGTGTCTTGCTTCTGGATGAGGTAGAAAAAGCACACCCAGACGTTTTTAACCTGTTGCTCCAGGTGATGGACCATGGATCGCTAACGGACAACAATGGGCGCACCGCAGATTTTCGTAATATTATTCTGATCATGACGACCAATGCCGGCGCCCAGGAGATGGCAAGGAACTCTATTGGTTTCACTCACCAGGATCATTCCACCGATGGAATGGAAATGTTGAAGAAAATGTTCACGCCGGAATTCCGAAACCGTCTGGACAGCATTATTCAGTTTCACTCCCTACCGAGAGAAGTTATTAAAACCGTTGCGGACAAATTTCTCGTTGAAATTCAGGTGCAGCTCGATGACAAGCGTGTGACGCTGGATGTCAGTGATGAGGCACTGGAATGGCTTGTGGACCATGGTTACGATGAACAAATGGGTGCAAGGCCCATGCAGCGCCTGATCCAGAATAAAATCAAAAAGGAACTTGCGGAAGATATCCTTTTTGGCCGATTAGCAAAAGGCGGCGAGGTTCATGTCACGGTTGAAGAAGGTGAACTGGTACTTGATATTGCTGAGACAGTGACTGCATGAATTGAATTGGAGAAGGGTGAGAATACTATTCCCTGAAAGTGATCCTACCCTTTGACAAATCGTATGGAGTTACCTCCACCTTGACCGTATCTCCAGTGAGTATCTTGATATAGTTTTTCCGCATTTTTCCAGAAATATGAGCAATGACTGTGTGCCCATTCTCGAGCTCAACACGAAACATTGTATTTGGCAGCGTATCTACTACGGTGCCGCTTAATTGAATTTGTTCTTCTTTTGCCATTAAATTTCTCAAAATTAACGCCTGACCACATGACACCAAATTATCTGTCAGCGGAGGAAACGGCGTGCATTTTGCCTCAATTTCGCGCCCATGGCAAAAGGAGAGTCAGGTTGAGTTGACTCTCAACCTCATCATTATGCAATGGTGACGGGAATCCACCGGTAATTGACATACAGCTCGACCGGTTTGTAGTCCATTTTGTAGGCCATTTTTTGGCACTGCTTTATCCAGTAGCCGAGGTAAACATAACCCAGAGAAAGCCTTTGGGTCTCTGCAATGAGGTGAAGTACAGCAAAAACACCCAGGCTCTGCTTTTTCTTTTCCGGGTCAAAAAAGGTGTAGATGGCGGATAGGCCATCATTCAACTTGTCCGCAACGGTAACAGCCAACAGATCTCCATTGGTACGAAACTCGAAGAATATTGCCTCCGGCCTACCCATCACCAAAAAAGACTCAAATTGCTTCATTTCCGCCGGATACATATCGCCGTCAGCATGTCTGGCATCGATGTAACTGCGATAGAGGTCAAAATATTCCTCATTCAGGCTGGGTGCCACCTGCGTTACGGCGATGTTGCTGTTCCTTTTGATTATGCGCCTGTGGCGACGTTTTAGCTGAAAGCCTTCCACTGGTATACGAACCGGTATACAGGCAGCACAGGCCTGACAGTAGGGCCGGTAAATATGGTCGCCACTACGGCGAAAACCAACGGCCGACAGGTTTGAATACATATCGGTTGTAACTTTAGCGAGGGGGTCCACGAACAGGGTAATGGCCTGGCGATCATCCAGATAACTGCAATCGTGTTCTGGCGTGGTAAAGAATCTCAGTTCAGAAAGAGAGGTCATATTGCTCACACAACTCGCGTACGGTTTTCCTGCTACCAGGGTGACAATATAGTGGGCAGTATATCCCAGTTTATCGGCTGTTCGTGGTCAGCGTAAAGCTTGAGCTGCGATTCAAACACTTCCCGTGATATGGTGGTGACCCCCAAAGATGAAAGGTGAGCATTCGGAAGCTGGCAATCAATCATTGGGCACTGCTGCTCAGACAGAAGCCTGCAGAGGAAAGCAAACGCAACTTTAGAAGCATCGGTTTCAAGATGGAACATGGATTCACCAAAAAAAAGCTTGCCTATGCCAATGCCATAGAGACCGCCAACCAGCACTTCGTCCAGGAAACACTCAATAGAGTGCGCCAGCCCCGCCCGGTGCAGCGCCTTGTAGGCGATTTTCATCTCAGTTGAGATCCAGGTTCCTTCTGCATTATCCCTTGACTCACTGCAGCGCTCTATCACCTCGTTAAACGCTGTGTCCAGTCGGACCTCAAATTTGTTGCGGCGGAGCATCTTCTGCAAACTGCGGCTAGCGCGGAACTGATTTGGCGAAATAACCGCCCTTGGATCTGGTGACCACCAGAGTATCGGTTGACCCTCTTCATACCAGGGAAAAATACCCTGTTTGTAGGCCGCCGCCAGTCGCTCTGGGGAGAGGTCTCCCCCAGCAGCAAGCAGTCCGTCAGGCTCACAGAGAGCCGTATGAATTGAGGGAAATTCCAGGGAATTGATGCTGAGCCAGGGTATCCCAGCTCCCTGTTGTGATGTCACCGACCAGGTCCGCGACAGATGCCTAAAATGCGATACTGCGGTCTAGGATACGGCAGTCTAGGTTTCATCCAGGTACTTTTCTGCATCAAGGGCTGCCATACATCCGAAACCCGCGGACGTAACCGCCTGTCTATAGATCTGATCCGCCACATCTCCAGCTGCGAATATGCCAGGGATACTGGTCGCGGTCGCGCCGCCCTCCAGGCCGGACTGAATCTCAATATAGCCGTTGTCCATTTTGAGCTGACCTTCGAATATGGATGTATTAGGAATATGGCCAATGGCGATAAAGACACCCTTTAAGTCAAATTCTGTTGTTTCACCATGCTTAACCTGCTTGATGCGCATGCCGGTAACACCCATATCATCACCAATCACCTCATCAAGGATACTGTCCCACTGGATATTGATGTTTTCCTTGTCAATAACCTTATTTTGGATGATTTTTTCGCCGCGGAATTTATCTCGCCGGTGCACCATGATCACTTCAGATGCGATATTGGATAAATATAGCGCTTCTTCCATCGCAGCGTTACCGCCGCCGATCACGGCAACTCTCTGCTTCTTATAAAAAAAGCCATCGCAGGTTGCACAGGCGCTGACCCCTTTCCCTTTAAACTCCTCTTCCGATGGAAGGCCAAGGTATTGCGCTGATGCACCGGTAGTGATGATCAGGGCATCACAGGTATAGACGGCCTGGTCGCCATATAACCGGAAGGGGTTTTGCGTCACCTCTGCTTTATTTATATGATCATATATAATCTGAGTATCGAACCTTTCAGCATGTTTTTGCATCTTCACCATCAGGTCAGGACCCTGTAAGCCCTGCTCGCCACTCGGCCAGTTATCGACTTCCGTTGTAGTCGTTAGTTGCCCTCCGGTCTCTATTCCTGTGATAACCACAGGGTTGAGGTTGGCTCTGGCGGCATAGATAGCGGCGGTCAGTCCTGCGGGGCCAGAGCCCAGTATGAGTAGCCTATGGTGAACTTCTTGCATCAAACCCTCTGAAAAATCTACTTTGACGAATGTACGAAAGGCGGTAATGATACAGCAGGACAGGATTACTCGATAGATTCAGGTGAGAGAAAAACAATAAAAGGATTTACAAATTCATTTCTACATATATGATGTAAAGCCATGATTAATAAAGATATTCCTGCCTATAAAAGCCGGAGCGATTTCCTTGCCACAGGCTAAAGTCAAAAAACAGGGCAGCCACGAAACGCTCGATCATCTGTACCCGCGATTGCGTGAGGGTGGACTAATTGCACTGGTGGCAATTTGCATCTATCTGAGCCTGGCGCTGTTTAGTTTTGACCCTGAAGATCCCGGCTGGACCTATACGGGAACCGATAGGGAGGTTACGAATCTCGTCGGTTTGAGTGGTGCCTGGATCGCTGACGTTTTCCTTACACTCTGTGGGTACATGGCATTTATTTTCCCCCTCATGCTTGCTTTTCAAGCTTTCCAGATATTTAGGGAGCGCAAGCGGGAAATACAATTCAACTGGGCAATATTGTCTTTTCATAGTCTAGGTCTGATACTCACCCTAGCCGCCGGTGCTGGTATTGCCGCATTGCACTTTTACGATACCGGTCTGCACTTTCGGCACGGAAGTGGCGGAATTATCGGCCTTGAACTAAGTGAATTTATGGTACCGATATTCAGTTATATCGGTGCAACCCTAATTCTACTATCTGCTTTCCTATTTGGTCTAACCGCCTTTGTGGATATATCCTGGCTCAGCATTATTGATGGAACCGGCAGGCTCGCGATCAGAGGAGCGCAGATTCTCACGGCAAGCTGGCATCGTATGATGATACAGCGGGCACAGAGAGCTGAAGTACAGCAGTCCACCCAGATTCGCCGCGAGGCACTTGAGCGCCATAGCGAAGAAAAGCAGCAACGTCCGGCACTGGTTATCGAGGCTCCACCGGTAGTGAAGAAGGAGGTCAGTGAAAGAGTCGTGCGCGAGCGACAGGGAAGCCTGTTCAAGGTTGGCTTTGTAGAAGGTCTACCCGCACTGCACCTTCTTGATTCGGTAGATGCCAACCAGGAAAGGGGATTTTCGGCAGATGACCTGGAAGCCATGTCACGAATGCTGGAATTAAAGCTGAAGGACTACGGCGTTGAGGCGACTGTAACGGCGGTATATCCCGGCCCGGTTATTACACGTTTTGAGGTGCAGCCAGCTGCGGGTGTTAAGGTAAGCCGTATCTCTGGGCTGGCCAAGGATCTGGCCCGATCCATTGCCGTTATCAGCGTTCGCGTGGTTGAGGTCATTCCCGGCAAGTCGGTTATTGGCATCGAAATACCTAACGAAGTCCGCCAGGTTGTCAAACTCAGTGAAGTACTGACGTCAAAAGCTTACGACAATGCCCAGTCGCCCCTCTCACTGGCTCTCGGCCATGACATTTCAGGGGAGCCGGTGGTGGTTGACCTGGCCAGAATGCCACACCTGCTGGTCGCAGGAACGACAGGTTCCGGTAAATCCGTTGGTCTGAATGCCATGATTCTGTCGATACTATTTAAGGCATCTCCTGCGGAAGTGCGCCTCATCATGGTGGACCCGAAAATGCTCGAACTTGCGGTATATGAGGGTATTCCGCACCTTCTAACACCGGTTGTAACGGATATGAAGGATGCGGCGAACGCGCTTCGCTGGTGCGTGGCAGAGATGGAGCGGCGCTATCGGCTGATGGCAGCAATGGGAGTCCGCAATGTCGGGGGTTTTAACCGCAAGGTAAAGGATGCGGAGAAGGCGGGAAATCCAATCAAAAATCCACTGTGGGAACCAGACCCATTGCTCGATGATGATCAGGAGGCCCCGGACCTGGAAACACTGCCCTTCATCGTCGTTATCGTCGATGAATTTGCCGACATGATGATGATCGTGGGCAAGAAGGTTGAAGAACTAATTGCCCGAATTGCTCAGAAGGCTCGTGCCGCCGGTATCCACCTGATTTTAGCGACTCAGCGCCCATCCGTTGATGTGATAACTGGTCTCATCAAGGCGAATGTACCGACCCGTATTGGCTTCCAGGTATCAAGCAAGGTTGACTCCAGGACAATCCTCGACCAGGGAGGCGCCGAGCAACTCCTTGGCCACGGGGACATGCTCTATCTGCCAGCGGGTACACCGATACCCGTTAGAGTCCATGGTGCCTTTGTCGATGATGATGAGGTGCACCGTGTCGTGGAGAGCTGGAAAGAACTGGGAGAGCCTAACTACCTAGAATCGATACTAGAGACCAGAACCGATACTGAATTGCTGCCGGGTAACGCGGCGAATACAGATGCCGCCGATGAGGAGTCTGATCCCCTTTATGATGAGGCAGTTGAGTTCGTGACGGAATCGCGAAGGGCATCTATTTCGGCTGTACAGCGAAAACTAAGGATTGGCTACAACCGTGCAGCGCGAATGATCGAGGTCATGGAACAGGCCGGGATCGTCAGCGAGATGAACTCTAACGGATCGAGAGAGGTGCTTGCAAATGCGCCACCTGATTAGATTCGCTCTCACTCTTCTCGTGGCAGTTCCGTCATATGGTGGAGAGCCGGTTGACTACTCAGAATTGTTAAGCAACTATCTGTCAAACATATCCACGCTCTCAGGATATTTTGAGCAACATACAGCTGATAATGGCACCCAACGCTCAATTGTTTACAGCGGTGCGCTCTGGCTGGCGAAGCCAAACCGTTTCCGGGTAGACACCGATGCACCTTCAC
>MDTC01194010.1_pt1 | contig 35946 bp, 58 predicted proteins | sample 811181 | NCBI WGS metagenome assembly MDTC01 (sample SAMN05326644, study PRJNA326480) | marine metagenome | isolation source: seawater | place: Pacific Ocean: North | collected 2011
GTTATGCGTTACTTTGGTCTACATTCAGATGAAGACATCTAGAATGTAGGATTCGAATCTACATGAAGGGAGGTGAGTGTGTATGTATACGTTAATTGTTAGAGATTTGCAAGGTGGAGGTATGGGAGAGAACGCAGTTAATAGGCGTTTCGTTTCTGCGTCTACTGCGTTGCAGTTCTTGAGAGATTGGGAACGTTCTATTGGCAGGCATCTGCCTATCCAATACAGCGGGTATCAATACTGCTGGGATGTGTATGACCCTAATGGTCGTAGACTAACTGATTTTATATAAGTCAAATCCACGATTTGAAATGGAGGGAGGTGAGAGTATGACTGAGCAAGAATGGACTAACAAAGCTAAAAGCCTTTTAGTAGGCAGAATGATTAGAGCCGTTGAGTATGTGTCAGTAGAAGAGTGTGAGAGTATGGGTTGGAGTAGTAGACCTTTAGCAATGCACTTGGATGATGGCACATGGATATTACCTATGCGTGATGATGAGGGTAATGATGGTGGAGCTATGGCGACAAGTGATGAGGAATTGGGAACGATCCCTGTTCTATGGTCTTAGTCTGACCACTTGAGTGGTCAGGCCAGGAATCTTAGATTCGAGAGAGGAGGTGAGTGTGTATGGATCGCACAAATAGTGAATGGATACGGCTAATTAAGCAAGCCGTATCTAATGGGTATCGTGTGTTTGATGGTAACCCGAATTATGAGGTGAAGAAGTATGAGGACTCTGATGAGTTCTATATTATAAGCCATTTTAATGATCACGTTATTGGGTTGCATGGTGATCTAGAGCGTGGGTATGGGCTGAACGGAAGTGAGTTTTATATCCATCATGATAGACCTGTGATGTTGCATGACTTAGTAGAGAGGAGGTGAAGTTGTAATGGAAGATGAAGATTGGGGCTATGGAGTAGCCCAATATGTAGACTTAGGTGACTTGTGTGTGCATTGTGAGGAGTCCACGGCTTTTGGTAGTGGGAGGTTTGTGAATCGCTATCCCGTTAGTGAATTAGATGTGAACTGTGATGGTGTGTATTACACGGGTTACTGTTGTTATGTATGTGAAGAGGAGTTTGAGGCAGAGCATAAAGCCGATGTATAGGGATACTTGACATCGTTTGAGTACTGTGCTAGTTTAAGAGTATTGAGAGAGGAGGTGAATCATGGATAAACCTAAAGTTATCCCACCTTGCACATGGGAGGATTTGTCATGGGATCAACGAGAAGTAACATATCACGTTGATAATACGGAGCCTCTGTTTCGGCAGAAGGAAGCCATTATCATGAAGTTAGAAAAGCTCTACGATAAGGGTGTGTTTGAATTACCGTTAGCCCATAAAGCCTTTATGCACTTAGTGAATATGACTTGTAAGCATTACTTGTATCCGCACAATAAGAGCGATTGGCATAAGATATTTCCTATTGCGGATCGTAGGGTAGTGGCGTGGTATTACGCTACGAGAGTATGGGAAGCATGTAAAGGTTGGGAAGAGTGGGGCTGTCAAGACAGAATCACAAGACCATTTATAGAAGCTGTAAACATATAGAGAGGAGGTGAATGCTATGAGCATCACTAAAGCACAAGTGCGAGAAGCACTAGACGCTGATGTGATTCGTGGCGATGGGCATACAATCTATGCACCAGCGTTTTATGAGGATCACTTTGACGTTACGCACCTGGAAATAGAGTACAAGTCTGACTACTCAAGTGGTAAGTCTACAATCTATGACAATGAGGGTGTGCCTATGGAGAGTACGAGGGGAGTGTATAACCTTCGATTCTTGCAATGGCTTGCTAAAGAGCTAGATGTAGACTACCCATCTATGGGTGGTAGAGGCTCTCAAGCTAGTGCGATAGCGAGAGCTATCGCTAGTTGGTCTAAGTCTGACTAACGGTTTGGAGTGTCCACCACAGTGGACACTCTCTGCCGATGTTCAGATAGAGCATCATTGAGAGGAGAAGTATGAGTAATGTATTAACAGATATAGAGCTTGACGAGCTTGCCTTAATTGGTGATGTCATCAAGGTGTCGCTTGAATGTGACATCAATGAGACAGGGGTTCCGTGTCGTACTGACAGGTTTATGGCTGTTGAGGCGATGGTTCGGTATCTTGAGATCCATGATTATGTGTGTGTGTATGATCCCGACAATTTCCAATAAGGAGGTGAGTTATGCGGAAAACAAAAAGGATAATACTATTTGAGGAGGAAGCACATGGTAGAGCTATTGAATCCATCTTCAGATTCCAAGATAGTACCGACTTATATAAAGCTACGGTAAAGCGGAATATGCGGTGGGGTTCTGTGTTCAAGTGGAGTGACACCAATGGTTGGTTACACCTCGTAGGAACAGAGAGCTTTAGCGATAAGCAAACTATTGAGGATTTGATGTGCTTGGCTGAGAGATTCCATTATGAAATGATAGGAGGTGAGTAATGAAAAGTGCAAGCGTATTTATCAGTTTGGTAGTAGGGGAAACTAATATCCCTGCTTCCATGCTGTTTGAAGATGAGGAGTTCTTGCGTGAGACAATAGATTTGTCAAAGCAGGGATTGTCAGTAACGGAGCTAGCCGATGAGATGATTCATTGGTGTGAGCTTAATTATTAAATGAAAGGAGTCAGTATGACTGACGAAGATAAATATGAATATGACAATGACTATGGGTGTATGGCTTTACGCCATGCTCATCGTGCATTAGAGCAACTACAAGAAATGTGGAATGCTACACCCAAGACTGGGTATGGACATGAGCAATACTCAGAAGTCATGGGGTGGCTAATAGGCTACATAGACAATGTGCAATATCTAGGGCTGGCAGAGTTTGAGCTAGACCTAGACTCACTTAAGGAAGGAGGCTTAGTATGAATGCGAAAGATATGACTGCTGAACAAATAGCAGAAGAGTATCGCAGGATTCCTGAGTATGACAGAGACAAGGACACTGAAAGGCTCTGCTCAATACTAGCAGGCGAACTTGCCGATCAGTTGTGTAAGTTACCGTACTCTGAGCTGCCCCATAAGGAGCGACATGCTCTGTTGGTTGGCATAATCAATGATCTACCTTTATACCTTTAAGGAGGTGAACAATGAAATACACAATATGGTTAGAAGGCACTAGTTGGTGTATCTCTGACATAGATAAAAAGCAATTAAACCGAACTTTAGACGCATTACACGAAAAAGGTTACTCACCGATTAATCCTAATTCGCCTAAAGTTATGATCTCTAAACATGAAAGGAGGTGAGGTATGGCAAGATACCAAGTAGAGCTGATGCACACCTACAGATTTGTAGAATTTGTAGAGGTGGAGATGCCCGACAATTACGGTTACAATCTTGCAACTTGTGATGAGTTGTGGGATAAGGCTAGACAACTAAGTGATCCTTACAAGCAAGATGAGGAGGGTGTCACAGGTTGGCTTGATTGCATAGAGTGGGATGAAGAACCCGCAGAGATATGTGACTGTTCCAGAATAGAAGGAGAGTAATATGCTGACAGTAGGTTCACTATGCACAGGCATTGGTGGTCTCGAATTGGCGCTTCGCCAAGTCTTGACCACTGAACTCTTGTGGGTAAGTGAAACAGACCCAAGTGCATCACAAGTATTAGAGCATCGCTTCGGTGTTCCTAACTTGGGTGACTTAACAGAGATAAGTAAACCACCTAAAGTGGACATAGTAATGGCAGGGTTCCCCTGTCAACCAGTTTCATACGCTGGGGAAAGGAAAGGTATAGATGATAAACGATGGCTCATTGAGGATGTTTGCCGAGTTGCGAGTGAAGCGCAAGCGAGGTTCCTCATCCTTGAAAACGTCAGAGGATTGCTTACCGCTAACAACGGGGAAGCTCTTGCAAGAGTCTGTGCAGAAATGGCATACAACGGTTTCGGCAGATGGGAATGGGATACTCTACGAGCGTCTAGAGTCGGAACTCCACACAGACGTGATAGATGGTTCTGCATTGCTACCAACTCCAAGGGCAGCAATGGCAGATGGTCGCAACATGAAGCCGTGGTTGAGACCATTAGACAAGCCACAGAACTTAGAGAACGCAATAGCAAGGATGCCTCTATTGCCGACACCGCAGGCTGGGGACTGCAAGGTGTTCGGGCCAGGAATAGACTGGAAGAATCGGAAGGAGACACGGCAACCTTCAGTAGCTTCGGTCCTTATGAACCTGCTATACGAAGATGGGAAGCCATCACGGGAGTGATGCCACCACACCCTGTCTGTGACAGAGGTGTAGAGCCTGCATTCGTAGAGTGGATCATGGGATTTGACAAGGGGTGGGTGACGGACCTAGGCTTGTCAATGACAGCAGAACTCAAGACATTAGGTAACGCTGTCGTACCACTCCAAGGAGCAGTAGCCCTTGGCGTGTTACTTCAACGACTACTAGAGATATAGGAGAAGCAATGGTATTGAAAGAGCAGACAGTGATGTGGTTACATCACATTGTGTATGAGAACTTAGAGCAACTTGTAATAGAGCTTGAAGATTGTAGATTCGAGGCAGCCGAACGGCGAGCCAAACGAGTCATGCGTTACATCGGTACTTTGCAGTTGCATGAGACAGTTGAAGACCCGAAAGTGGACTTCTCAGAACTAAGAAAGGAGGGCAAGCATGAAATTAGCGATTAGAGAGACATTCGTACAGCATTACTGCAAGAGGTGTGACAGGAGCTTTGGCACACTAGTCAATGCTGTTAAATACAACGAATACATCAACGGCAACAAGAGTGTCATGGATGTGTTCCCTAACGATCCAGCACCATTCAGAGAGATACTGATACAGGATCATCGTAGACGTAACGGTGGCATGTATCATCCGATATGTGATGACTGTTGGAATAAATTAGAGGAAGAATAATAAAATCATGTAGGTGGGGCTAGTCGGTACTCCTTTCCCGAAGAAGGGCAACCTGCGCCTAGCGTCAAACAGAAACATTAGACATAACATGGCATCTGTAAGGTCTGTCCGCCCCTACTACAACTAGGAGAAAACTATGGATAAAAGAAAAATCTACAAACTCACAGACAACTTAATAGATTTATTCAAAGTTGTTATTGAGTTACAACAAGCTCTTGATGAAATCATTGAAGGACTAGAACCTGAAATTGAAACCATTGAGGATAATGTCGTTGAGTTACGGCGACACATGAATAGAAACCAGTCAGATTTGTATTACACAGAGGAGGATTAAATGCACAATCTAACATACCTATCAACAGGACCATATCAAGAAGAGGAGGTGAATATGGAACAATGGGAACATGATCGAGTGGCAGGCAGAGAAGCCATGATGCGTTTACTAACTGTCATAGATGCGATGAAGCACAGCGACTTTCTCCTGGCTTTAGAGACAGATAAACAAGACATAGGCATGGACATGAACAAACTCTTGGTCAGACTCAAGAGACTGCATAGATGGCAGAACAGGCTAGAGCGATGGCTGAAAGTAATCTCATACCACAAGAGACAGACTATCTATGACGTTGTTAACCTACATGGCTACGGCGGTAATGCACACACAGCTAAGTGGTTAGGTTTGTCTCGCCAGCGTATACACATGCTGTGCAAGGAAGCTGAGGAAGAACGCCTCAGACAATACACAGCGAAAGATATACAGTAATGAAAGTATTAGTAGCGTGTGAATACTCAGGAACAGTCCGAGAGGCTTTCAGGAAGAAAGGTCACGATGCTATCTCATGTGACATCATCCCAACTGAGATACCTGGCCCACACTATGAAGGCGACATCTTTGATATTCTATATGATGACTGGGACATAATGATTGCACACCCACCATGCACTTACTTATCTAATGCTGGAGCTAAACATTTGTATCCCCAAAAGGGAGTACTAAATGTTGAACGATATGAGAAAGGTATGGAAGCAAAAGATTTCTTTATGAAACTATGGGAGGTAACGCACATACCTAAAGTTTGTGTTGAGAATCCTATAAGTAGTAAGGTGTTCGAAATGCCTATGCACACTCAAGAGATACAGCCTTATGAATATGGGCATCCTTTATCTAAGAGAACTAGGTTATGGTTGAGGAACCTACCGCTATTACAACCAACAAACATTGTTGAAAAGGAAGAGAATTGTCACGGCGCTAAAGGTAGCTGGTACAACCAAGGTGGTTTAGATCGGCAGAAACGCCGAGCTAAATTCTTTCAAGGTTGGGCTGATGCAATGGCAGATCAATGGGGAGGAACAAATGTTTAACACAGAACACGCTGCGTGCAAAGGACAACAAAAACTTTTTTTTGCAGAAAAAAGTAGAGTCAAAGTTAGACAGGCACAAATGATATGTCAAACCTGTCCAGTCTTAGAAGAGTGTAGAGAGTACGCAGTAACCAACCGTGTGTACTACGGGGTATGGGGAGGCTACAATCGTACTCAGTTAAACGCTGAACGTAGACGTAGAGGAATTGTCCTACCCATGCACTACAGTCATACTGTGAACAAAGGGAAAAGAGGAAGAGGTGCTTGACCCTGTAGACTCTATACAGTATAACTGTATAATGGTATTTAAGAATCCCTTAAAGATTCTTAAATACCTAAACAGTAACGTTACAGTTGGGGCTGGGCTAAGTGCGCTTCTCCCTCTCTCTCGGCTCAGTTCCAACTGTACAATAAGGAGAAGCAAATGCAAGAAATAAAATTAAGGCAAAGTTTCATAAACACTTTCCTTCGATGCCCTGAACAAGCACGCCAAGAGCGTCTTGGTTTGGTCCAACAAAAGGAAAGTAGTGACCTGCTTCGTGGAAACGCTGTCCATGCTGCTATAGAACACGCAGGACTGTTATCACTTGGCGGACAACACGATGTAGACTATGACGAAATCATAGATGTCACTGACACATACATTGCTGATAACGCTAATGACGTTGAAGTGTGGAGGCAAGAATACGATTCCGTTGTTGATACTTGCCGAGCTAATGTAACTACATGGTACAACGATCTCTGGCCCTCACTTGATCCAGTAGCAGTAGAGCAAACGTTTAGTAAATCAATGGGAGTGCGTCACGGAATACAACTCACATTAACAGGGACCGCTGACTGGACAGACAAGAGCGGTGTCCTATGGGATTGGAAGAATCCATCACGCCATTATCAAGCATGGGAGAAGAAACGTTGGGATATCCAATCTCACGCCTATACTTGGGCATTAGAAAAAGAACAATTTAATTTAGCCGTGTTTGCAAAAGGCAAACTACAGGTGATAGAAATACATAGAAGCGAAGCTGAGAAGCAAGCGTTCATAGAACTTTGCTGGTCCATAGTACCGACACTACTGACCATTGATGAAGCCAGTACCTGGCCGATGCGATGGGAAGGGTGGCATTGCTCACCCAAGTGGTGTCCAGTATGGCAGGCAGGTAAATGCAGAGGTGAACACCTCGAAATAGAGCCTTGGTAAACAAGGAGAAAGAGAGTAATAATGGGACAGGCAAAGATAAGTGTAATGTTTACGCAGAAAATATCTGAACAGCCTTACGAGACAAGTGACTACTCACTAACGATTGAGCGCACTGTTGACGACACAGGAGAAGCCGAAATAATGGAGCAATCACAGCTCTTATTTGAGATGGCTAAATCAGAAGTGTTGAAACAAGCAGGTCAAGAGTTTGACATGAGTGACACAGGCGTAGTGATGCGCCGACTCAAAAGTGCTGTTCCCCAAGCTACAAGTAGTGCGTCAAGCGCCCCTACGCAAGCACCCACCAATAGTAGCCAAAGTGGTCCAACGGCTAAATCCATAGCAGCACCACCAGCTAGACCAGCACCTTCAGGTGGTAAAATCACAGGCAGGACATACAAGCGAACACTTACCTGTGTAGGAAAGGATTCAGACAAGAAGCAAGCAGCGTTCAATATACTTGCATTCCAACCAGCTACATGGATGGGTGACACAGGCGAACAGCGAGTGTACACAGTCAAGGAACACGCTGATGGTTCAACAGACACCACGAATCGTGGAACTAACTATCCTAACTTCTCTATCACAGCAGATGCACTCAAGCACTGTGGCATTGCGGTAGAGCGAGACTATGGTGTATGGATCAACGATGGTGATAGTAACGTGCCATTAAAGGTCTGGGATCAAGTCGGGGGACAGACAGAAGCTGATGCCATTGAATGGGATTGGGTAACTCGCAGGGCAGAGCTACAACAATTCGCTTATCAGGCTAAGTAATGTCGGAGGGTGCAACAACCCTCACTGAGGAAGAGGTCAAGGCCAGGATAAATGGTCTTGACCTCTCCCAAGAGGGAGACAAATACAAATTTTTTAAGCCAACATCAGAAGCTGTAGATAAGTGGGTGCAATACGCTAAGGGAAGCCATGACTGCTTCTACCTCGGATTGCAAGACATAGACTCCAAGATGCGAGGCATCTGGCCCTCAGATGTTTTAGTCGTTACAGGCAGAGCGCACTCAGGCAAGAGCGCTGTTCTTCTATCAAGTATCGCCAGAAACTTGCAAGAGAATCCTGACTTTTACGGAGTCATCTACACACCTGATGAACCTGAGATTCTTGTAGTCTCTAAGCTCTATGCTTTGCTGTTCAAACGTAACTTAGCTGAAGTAGAGGAAGCTCTACGCATAGAAGATCGAGATGTGGTATCAGAGATAAACGAAGCTAGAGATGGCTTTCTAGATCGTGTCAAGATATTCCCTAGCGCTATGACGTTTGAAGACATGAGCGAAGCAATGAGCGAATGTGAAGACTACTGGCAAAGCAAACCAGGTTTTGTAATGGTGGATTTCCTAGAGCAACTACCCAAAGCATCAGGTTATGAAGGCGTATCAAACGTTCTTAAAGGCTTGAAAGAATGGGCAGAACATCAGAACCTACCTGTAGGACTTGTACATCAATCAGGGAAATCGTCACAACGAGGAACCTCAAATGGTATGAACTCAGGCAAGTTCAACGCAGACGAATACGCAATACAACAACTAAACGTATTCCGAAAGCGTGAAGACCCTAAGCTATCAGACGAGGAACGGCGCATACATAGCGTCAGCGTATCGCTAGACCTATGCAAGAACAAGCGCCCACCCTGTCAGATAACATCTCCACCTGTTGACTACTACATGGACCCTGCTTGCGGATTCGTTCGTGAATACTATGAGTCAGACATACCAGAGGATGAGCGATGGCTGGAATAAAAGACGTACTAGAAGACTTTGCAAGCCTCCACGAAGGCGGTGCAATAGCCTTAGTGAAAGACAGGGTACGACCACACACCAAAGACATCACAGACGAAATTTACCAAGAAGCCATAGCGGAACATCTTGGAGGCGATGTTCCTTTGGGCGTGTACCCTCTATGGGAACGGAACAACGTTTGGATGGTAAGTTGGGTAGCCGTAGACTTAGACGAAGGCGAACTATCAAGCGTACATGCAGACAATCTGATCACCTTGTTAGATCAGATGAGTATAAAAGCATGGAAAGAACCTTCACGCAGTAAAGGCTACCATGTATGGGTATACCTCAAAGAAGCCTTATCAGCTCAAGTTGCACGCAAAGGAATGATAGGGGCGTGCAGAACAGTAGACGTACCCATTCGAGAAGTCTACCCAAAGCAAGTCAAACTAGAGGAAGGCAAGATAGGCAACTGCCTACGCTTACCGTATCCCAAGATCAGAGACAAGGATAGGCAAGTCGTAGAGGGCTACACACTAGAAGAGTTCACGAAAGAAGCTATAGTAAAACGAACTCCACCAGGTGTGTACCGCAAACTTATGCAACTACACAGAGCCACTGAACCTGCGAAACTCAAACAAGTTTCAGCAGGGACCAAGACAGAAGGTCAATTTTATGGTTCAGCTCAACGCATATGGGATAACCCTACTCTAAAAGAAGACAGGTCAGCCACCTTGTTTAGCTTTGCTTGTAGCCTGCTATGGCAAGAATACTCAATAGACGCTACAGTGGATTGGGTGAGACGACTAGACGACAAACTAGAAAAGTTTACTGACAGAGATGACAGAGAGCAACGCATACGAGATTTAGTAGACAGCGCTGCTAGAAAGAAAGCCCTTGATTAAACCATACAAGTTCTCAATCCCGCATAGACCTAAGAGTAAAGGTAGACCTAGAGTTACCAGCAAGAATGGTAAGCAATGGGCTTACACTCCTAAGGCTACAAGAGACTGGGAAGAGGTAGTGAAATCGTACTATAAAGGTCCGAAGTTCGAAGGACCAGTTTCCTTAAGCATTGTGTTAAGGAGTAATAAGGTTACCGTAACGGTTTCACCTCTTGAAACGGAAATGTCGCCCTTACGGGGCGACATTTCTAATTATGTCAAAGGTATAGAAGACGCACTCAACGGTTTAGCCTATGATGATGACAGACAAATACACCGTCTAGTAGGGAAGAAAAAATGAACAAACCTTTTCATCAAGGAACATACGCAGAACGTTTCCTATCTATGGGAGATGAAGCAGAGTCACAATTTGAAGCGCACAACACGCAATGGGCTAGGTTTGGATTTAACAGACCAGAAGGAATGACCAAGTTCCACTATCTACCTCACGTTATACGATACACACCAGACTATGTGCAAGCAGACCCAACTAGACTGGTAGAAGTTATGGGTATGGGCAAGACACCACTAAAAATAAAGATGGAAAAGATAGCGGCAATGCAATGGTGGGATGGTCTAGAAGCACCACTGTACTTGTGGGTGTGGTCTTCAACACGACAAAACTTTGCACAAGTAAAGTTTAGAGAACTAATGAATATCATTAATAAAAACGATGTGCCTCTAGGCAACTTTGCGGAAGGAAAGAAATACTTTTCAATAAGCTCTAAGCTCCTTCCGTGGGATGGTGACTGACGGGGTAGAGGGAGAAGAACTCTTTAACCGTTTGAAACTATTAAAGTTTCCATCGCTACGACCTGTCCGAACAAGAAGCCAAATACAAGGACTTAGCCAACGCTACTTTGAAACAGAAGCAGAAGCTCTCATGCACGCTAGGCCAGGCTTTGAACCTGACATGTCTACAGAACTGCACGAAGAGAAACATGAGAAGCTACGCATTGCAGTAGAAGACATGTTCAATCAACTAACAGACGAAGAGCAATGGATATACAACATGCTCGTAGATGTAGGGCTATCCATGCGTTTCGTAGCAAGATCATTAGGAATGCCAAAGACTACATTCGCAAGGCGCAGAGATGCCTTAGCAGAGAAGATGCGTAGACTACTCCTTGAACACGAAGTAGTCAGAGACAAACTAGGATTCTAAATCCTTAGTGTTAATACAATCCTGCAAGAAATAAGAGAAGCCTTCTATCCAATTCAGAATAGATGTTAAAGAAATCAAATTGCCTTTAGCTGACTCTTTCCAATTCTTAACAATCCCTCTAGCCTCTGCTTCCCCAAAGACTATAAGCACACCAAGTTCGCCTTCATGCCACTGACCATGCGTGCCGTCTAACATGTCTAATCTAGTTAGATTGAGTTGAATTTCCTGCTGTATCTCGTCTTCTATATCAAGACCTTCAATAGCCATCCACTCAGCCCACTCATGCTCGAACTGGCTATTGTGAGACATGTTTATCCTTTAAGACGTTCCTTCGCCAAAGACTTAACAGCAGATACGCCAGCAGCAACGCCAGCTATAACAGCACTACGAAGAGTAGATAAATCACTGACTACGAATACAGCTAAGAAAGATTGAACGGCTGTCCAACAAGCTCGTTCACACCAATCTTTGAAGTTAAAAGGTACACGTTGTTCTGTCATAATAATTCCTTACCGTTGGACCATGCCCAACATTTGACTTGGATCAGAGCGCATAAAACGTTGCGCTCTTGCTTGAGGTGCATTTCCTCTTTGTCTGCCTTGTGCTGCAGCCTCAATAATTGCTTGCATATTAGGGTCCATCCTAAAAGATCGACTTTGGATTCCACCACCTAATGGAACCATTGTTGGTGTTTCATTAGGGTTAGATGGCATAGGTGTAGCAGGTGTAGGTCCACTACCTGGCCTACTAGGTAAAGGCATTGGCTGAGCTTCCCTAGGAAGTCGTGGTATAGGGTTCATTGGTGCTGTACCTAAACGTGCATCCCTTCTTCTTCCCCTACCTTGAGGCATCCTAGTAGCAGGAGAAAACCCCTGACTAATAGGAGACATACCTTGACCACCAGAAATAGAAGCTAACAAGTCTTGAATAGACATAGCCATTAGTATCTAGGCTTTCTAGGTTTACGTTTCTTAGGCACTAACCTCTCCTATAAGTAGAACGACCTTTAGATGGTCCTTGCCTAACTTTAGCAGCAGCAGCTTTACGAATATTTCTCATAAATTTATCTTTATCTATGATTCGAGGTTGATTACCTTTGTAAACGCCACCATGTGCCACGTTACGAGTAACAGTTTTAGGTCTAGCATTTTGAGGTGAGCCACCTTTGTAGCCTTGCGCTCTAACTTGTGGATACCCACCTTTAGTACCTTGAGGTTTGCTTCTAGGATAACCACCCTTAGAACCTTGACCTCTTGCACTTTGAGGAGAACCACCTTTATAGCCTTGAGCTTTAACTTGTGGGGAACCACCTTTGTAGCCTTGGGCTTTAACTTGAGGTGAGCCACCCCTTGTCCCTCGTGCTTTAACTTGTGGGTAACCACCTTTTCCACCAGTACCTTTACCGCTCTTAGGAACCGTTCTGGTTGGTTTGCCTTTACTCTTTGGCGCTCGTGGCGCTCTAACTTGTGGAGAACCGCCTTTACCGCCAGTGCCTTTACCACTCTTAGGAACCGTTCTAGTTCTGTTTTTAGTAGCAGTCATTTTTGATTTCTTAATTGTTTTCATTTTTTTAGTTTTAGAAACCCCACTGGTTTTCTTACGAGCACCAGATTGTTTAGTGCCTACCGCACTTGACTTTTTCTTTGTCGTGGTTCGACTGGACCCACCTCTACGATAAGCTGTATCTACTGATGGCATTCTTTCCTACTTTCCGAAGGGTCTGCCACCTTCAACGGCATTCCCTAATTTAGTTGATCTTAGATAAGCAGCGTTAGCTTTAGCAGCACGTTCCATATCCGCTTTATTCATATTAGAAGAAGAATCATACGGTTGACCATCATCTTGACCACCAAACGTATCCTCAAAGCTTCCGTAACCTTCACCTTTTGGCATAATTGCCTCCTAATCTATAGGTAAACTGTCCCATTATGAGAACAGCATCCTCCATGTATTGACTCCTACAATCCCATCTACGATAAGAAAGTCCCTGTACCTGTGTTGATAGCTACGAACAGCACGCTGTGTGAGTTTACCAAACACGCCATCAACAGGACCAGGATCAAACCCTATGTCCTTCAAACGCCCCTGAACGGCTCGTACAGCTTCACCACGGCTTCTACGCCGTCTAGACAAAGGCTTCCTAGCTAAAGACGCTCCTAGTCGCTCTAAATGCGTCTTAGCGCTCTCTCGTTCCCTGTTGTTAAGATTACTCTCAGTGACAGGCATACCCGCTTGTAACCAGTTATGTAAGAACGCACCAGGGCAAGCAGTTGGAGCAAGATCACGATGCCCTTTAACCCATAACTTATTACCGTATCTTCTTTGAATATCAGATACTAACCAGCGTATAGACTCTAATGCAAGCATAGAAACCAAGGCATCACCATTACCTGTGTAGCAAATAGATTCTGTTCTAGTATTCCAAGGTCGTGTCGCTGCCGATACAACGCCAGCTCCTCTCCCTTCGTAGATTATTCCCTGCTCATCTACTAGCCAGTTGTACGCTATAGCGTTCCAACCATTATGCCCTATATGATGCCGTTCAAAGGCTTGAACAGCATTAATACCTTTAGGAGGATTCTTCATTCCTGAATGATGTAAGGCTACACCCTTGACTCGTTTCTTATTAAGCCAAGTAAATTTATTACGAGGAGGAGTCGCATTCCAACCTTTTCTACTTATTATTGTTTTCGTCATCTTTCTCTTCTTAACTTGTCATTCCGTTCTTGTATCATGTCTGCATACACACGGTTTCTTCTGTATATTTCATTTCTTCGTAGCCTCGGAGTGTTAGCTCTCAAACCCGTACCACCAATAGTATTAAACCAAGTAGTTATTAAAGCTTCTTGTTTGCTTTCCTCATTAGGAAACAAACGTCGAGCCCTTCCAAGTAAAGGAAAGAAACTATCCATTGCATACAAAGAACTATCCCTAGCCACCCACCTACCATTGTCAGCTTTCTCAGCTAATCCCAATAAGCCCAAAGCCTCTCGTGCCATAGGGAAATCATATATAGCAGGCAACTGCTGATACCTACCTGTCAAAGGAATATCAGCAAACACTTGTTTGCCTGCCCACATCTCAATAGGAACCTTAAACGGAGGCATAGCAGACTCACCAAAAGCCCTAAGAGTTCCCTTAGCTAGACCCTTCACATCACCAGGATTCTCCATTTCTTTCAAGTACCTATTCAAATCCCTGAACGGCAAATCAGGCATGACGTAGGCTCTACTCCCACCAATCTTAAATGGCATTCGAATACCCATATTCTCATGGAACCAGTTAGGCATGATGCCATCAGCAGGACTTTGCAACTCAAGCTCACCCTTAACCTGATTCAAACGACTCCAAGCCTTTGGATTCTTACCTATAGAAGAAACCAACACAGGAATAATGTTCTTCTGCCAAACCCAAAACGGAGATGCCAATTTAATAAATTGATCTGCTTTAGTAAGGTCAGAGTAATCAAAGTGATATTTCATAACACTTCTATACGCATCCTCTATTGGGCTTCCTGTAGTCATCATGTGATGCGCTACAGCGCCACGCAGAATAAACTCAGTGTCTTGGTTTACGCTACGAATCGCTGAATACAATCTAAACTCAGCCTTTAAAGGGTTATTACTACCAACGAAACGACCACGCTGTGCCGTAGGCAAATCCATCATGTTTCTAACTTCCATAGAAACCTGACCACTCTGCGCCATACCAGCAGAATACCACTCTCTGAAAATTTGAAGCTCCTCTTTAGATACTCTTGTAGGACCGCCAACAGCTCTACCTTTAGCACCTAAATTGAAACCGCCGTCTTCAATGAGTTCATCTAAGCCTCGTACAACATCTTCCTTTGACGCTCTCTTAGCAGCTTCACGTTGTATCAGTTTCACACGAGCGTGCATGTACATAGGCACGCCAGCTATCTGATTATTAATCCACATGCCACCAAAGCCGTTACGCATAAAGAAACCTGGTGTTGATACAGCAGTAGCTTTCCACCAGTTTTGAAACTTCAAATATGCTTTTCCAAATTTATTAAATTTAGCAGGGTCTTGTAGCCTAGCAGCACTTTGAAACGCCTCAGCAAAAAACAGAACATACTCATCATCTGTAACATTAGTAATAAGCAAGTTATTTCCTAAAACGCTTTGAGTTCTTAGAGACAAAGGACTGTTCGTTCCTCCCATATATTCACCTGTGAACCCTACTAGCCAGTCATTAAGCGTATCCCCTGCTACGTCAGCTAAGTCATTTAATGCACGAGTATCATTAACTAGATTCCTAGCAATATCATTAAACGCATCTAACCTCTTTGTGTTTTGTTCAAGAGCTTCTTCAAATCCCATAGCACCCAACTGCCTAGGAAGAATACCTGAGTCCATATCCATTTGAAGATTGCCAAGATGCTCCTGTCTTTTATTATTAAGAGTTGCGTCACGGTTAACATTGTTAAAGTTAATTTCATCTCTGCTAGCCTCAAGTCCTCTAGTGATTTCTGTATTGCGATTTATCTCATCATACGTTCTACGAATAAAATCCGTAGTAGCATCCAACTCATCCCTCGCCACATTCAACGCTGCTTGACGTTGACGCTGTAACTCAAGTAACCTTCTCAACGCTATCGCTCGTTGTGCATTGTCACCTGTTGACAACGCAACTTCTAAAGCATCAATCTTAAACGCTATCTCATCTATCTCTAATAGATCAGACATTCTCAACACAGCGCCTTCACCACTCGCTGCACCCCTAGCCAAATCATCAGTAGCATTAACTAGTGACTGATAAAGATTATCAGGATGCAACTGTTGAGCTAACCTACGATATTCAGATATGCGCTCAACATATCTGACGAACTCAGGACTACCTGACGCTTTCGCTATAGCCATCAATTCTTTTTCAGCAGGCGTAAACGTAACAGCTTTACCTTTAAGACTGCCAGGTTTAAGGTCATTCAAGAACTTACTAATCTCTGGCCCCATCAAACCTTGCATCATCTTCTCATACTCACGAGCAGCATCATTTAACAAATCCGCTGTACGCACAGTAGGATCATCCATCACATTATTCAGATACGTTTTGTTCATTAAACGCAAATCTTCAAAGTTTCCAGCAAGCGCTACATCCAACTCATTCAACAAATCATCATAGAACTTTGCTAAATTAGGGTCTTCAACCGCAGCCATTGTTCTACGAATAGCGTTACCCAACTCGTACATGTCATTTAATTTAGAGGCTACAGTGTTGATAAACTCAACTGCCTCATCCATCGTGTTCAACACAGCATCACGATCATTTATTGCGTTCTTCAAATTAGGAGTAGCTCTCTTTGACTGTGCTTTCGCAGGAGATAGCAACGCAAACGCTTCAGGAGACAAATCCCTAACAGCTTCATAGTTGCCCATTTGTAATTGAGCTACAACCCTTTTAATGTTCTGCGATAACCCTTGTAGCCTAGCCACCTCAAGGCTTGCTTTCTGATAAGCAATCAACTGCTGTCGTGCAACACCAGTTAATTGAGGAGAAGTAAGTATATTATCTATACTTTCACCTCTAGCGATAAGACCAGCAGCAGTAAGCTGTTCTTCCAACTGAAGCATTCGATTAGCGTGAGAACCAATCTTCAGCTCTATATCTATTAAATCTTTACCATTGACTTCTTTAGTTCCATAATCAAGATTAAAATCTTTTGCAATATCATCTAAATCTCTTATTGCATCGTCTACTGACTTACCAAACAACGCACTTGCATTTGGCTTTTTGCTAGTATCACCAGATAAGAAAATACCTGCTTTACGCAAGTCACTTACAATACCTTGAACTCTTAACTGACCTTGCACTTGACTAATGTAACGAGTAATAACGCCTGAGAAATCACCACTAAATATATCAACATAGTCTCTTCCGTAGACTATCTCTCCAATGTCTTTCATTTGTTGTTGAACAGACTTACCTGCCTGTCCCTGATTTTTCAAAGGAGTCCCTAACCAAACATTAGTTATCTTCCTACCATCGGTAGATGTTCCTGTAAGTTTGACTCCTTCTTCATCTAACTTTCTTCCTAATTCTTGAATCCACTCTTCATCAGCTTTGTTGAAGAAATTTTCGTCTAATGTAATGCCTTTTTCTCTAGCTAGTTTTCTTGCTGCTCCTTGACTTACTCGCCCTTGACTATTTGTAGTCACTTCTCGAACAAACGCAGTAGGGGTCACATACTTTCTGCCCTTAGTAGCAGTCCCACGCAACACCTGAAAACTGTCATTAGTTACATTAAACAAATCAGAAGAAACGTCATCAGCAAGGTATCTTGTAACGTACAATTCATCACGAATAACTTGGAAGTCTTCAAGAACTCCTTTAGCCCTAGTTCCTAAACCATCCCAAAAGTTTCTAGCATCATCATACAAACTAGACATATCAGGGTCAGTGTAATAACGAGGGTCTATGTCTGAGATAAGGGGATTAGCTTGCGGAGCAATCCCCCCTCCAATAAACTTTTCTTCAGCAGAAACACGCATCATCAATTCATCAAGGTCAACACCTAACTTCTGAGCTTTGTCAGAAAGCCCAGTTAACTCAGTTAACGTTTCCTGCCCCCAACGACCAGACTTAATAGCCCAACTGTCACGCAACTCAGTTAACTTCCCTAAACTTCGTAACTCCTGAGCAGCGTCAGCATCACCCTTTACAGCTCGTCTACCTAACTCACGAAACGCTTTATTTATGTCATACTCAGGACTAAGGTTCTTAGCTATTGTAGCACCATACTTAGTAGCTACCGCAGCGCCTAGCAGTTTCCCTGCTGCACTATTAATAACTTGAATACCTCTACCTGTTTTGCCAAACTGCACTACCTCAACAGGCATACGTTTAGCTTGCCTTGCAGCAGCTACAATAGGATCAGCTATCCCTTCAAGAGACTTCCCTTGGCGTATAAGTTTCATTGTATTAACAACATCCCTACGCACAGCTTCGTCAGCTAAATCAAGAACTTCATCACCATATAACCAAGGGTTAGGAGAATTTTTAGGAATCTTAGCGCCAGGTAGCTGTGCTACACGGCGAGCATCCAAACTTTCACCGAGTTTAGGAGCAATCTTACGCAATGGCTTTTCAATAATTGTTCGACCTAATAAACCTGTACCTGGCAATGTAAAACCTAAACCTGCTTTAAGACCTACCATCTCTAAGGCTTCTGGTCCTGCCGCAGCAATAGACTTATTGGCAGCAACACGACCAGCAGCCTCACTAAGTAACTTCCTCACACTGGGGTCTGTAGCTTTATCAGCAGCAGAACTTAACTTAGCAGCGTACCTTGCAGGGTTAGCAGCTCTAGCAGCTACACCTAAACCAAAAGCATACGTTAATGGGTCTAGTGCTATATCAAGCCCTAGCCCCAATGCAAAGTCCAAAGGGCCAGGTAAGTCTACACCCCAATCACGCAAGACTTCACCCATCATAATGTTGTCGTCTACTTGGTTATACCATTCACCAAAGTTGAATCCTTTACCACTAAACAAATCACCTGTTTCTTTAATAGTTGAAACGACAATAGCTCTTGGCGTATCTATGATGTCGATGACATCTCCGAGTAGACCAAAGAATCCACCCCCACCGCCAGGCTTTTGAATGCTCTGTCCAACAACAAAATTAGCTTGAGGTAACTCGTAAGTAGTTGGTGCAACAAATGGTAAATTCTTATTAGGTCCACCGCTAAAGATGTCGTCTAATACTTTTTGACGACTTGCCCTCCGTACAGGTGGCTTTTCAGGTTGTTGCAGTTTTACGCTGTCAGCTACTTCTTGCCTCGATGGAATAGCCATTACTCTCCCAAAGGAACAGGACCATAATCAATGTCGTATTGGTCAAAGGCTTGCAATACGCTTTGTAGTTGATTGAAAGGAATAATGGTCGGTTGACCGTCTACCATTAGTGCATAACCTTCAGGCATTTGACTAGCAGCAAGCTCAGCTTGATCCAAACCAAGATTCTGAGCAGCAATATACTGTTCCACTGTAACAGGAACTTGCTGACCACCAAGCACAGTCGTCATCGTAGGATTATTAGGATCAGTGTAAGTATTATACGCATCACCCAACATTCCCAACTCACCATACGCCATAGCCACTGCAGGACTCATACCAATATCAGCGCCCATTATGATGTAAGATTGCATTAACTGATCGCTTTCAGCTTGCGCTGCTGCTGATGCTTGAGCAGCTTGAGCAGTAGAAATAGCTTGAGCATCTCTAGCCATTTGAATAGCAGCCATATCAGAAATAAGATTCTGCTGTGCATTTTCCATACCAGCAGCAATAGATAAATCTTGCTGATTCTTAGCAAAGTCATAAATGGTTTCAGTAATGTAACTCATCGTGTTCAACATGTCAGCACCACTCATTTGCTGAGAGAACAACATATCTTGCGTAGCTCCAGTAATAGGATCAAATAAACTAGGATCAGCTTGAATACCTAACTCAGCTAACGTTTCTACAGCAGCGCCCTGTCTAAGCTCAGGTCGTTTCAGTGCTTCTTCAAAACGATCATTTCGAGCATCAGTACGATCAGCATACATATTAGTAATGCGATCTATGTCAGCAGCGAAACCTTGATCAGAACTTATTTGAAGGTCATCTAAGTAACCTGTAATAGAATCAAACTTATCTTGAACAGCTTGTTCTTGATTAGCGAAGTAATTTTCATAGGCAGCACCTATTCCACCACCGCCAGCGCCACCACCACTGTCGTCACTGTCAAAATTAAAATCTATTTCTTCAGGGGATTGAGTTGAAGCTACGAGGTCGGCGTTTGCTCCAAAGTTACCAAATATAGGATCTTGAGAAGGATCAACCATTTGACTGTATTGATTAAGGAAACGATTGTATTCCGCATCTTGATAAGCAGGACTTATTGCAGTTCCGCCAGTAAGATTGTCTAGTCGCTTATCTTCAGTACGTTGCTCAAGTTGCAAATGAGGTCTGAACTGCGCTAACTCTAGCGGTGTTGGCGTTAACTGTTCAAACGTTGCATCATCATCATGTGGTCCACCATGTGGCATTATGCTGCACCTCCAGCGCCTCTAACCATAGAAGCAACTAACGCTTGATACTGATTACTAGTCAAATTGCCACGCAAACCCTCTAAATCAGAAATAGACATTGCATCTTGTAGATTACTCGTCATCATGTTCTGCATAAAATCTTCATCTGCCCTGTTCCTAGCACGCATAATGTTACTCGCTAGCTCACGACCACCACGCTGATACTGCCCACTGTCTATCATTCCACGCCTATTAAACTGACCAGGTAAAGCCCTATAAGCTCTTTCCTCAGAAAGACCCATATCAATATCGTTTCGAGCTTTATTCCTACGCATCAAATCACGCTGATACTCGTTCTGCATCAACCCTTTCTGCGTATTTAATGCAGCCTGTTGATACGTTGGCGCTACGCTCCCTGCAAATCCCCCCAAAGAAGCAGAAGCTATATCTTGGTAAGTATCTAACCCATACCCTGTTGCTGACATGTATCCTCCTACTTAAAGCCTATTCTGTCCCAGTAAATTCTTTACAATGCGTGCATTCACACTCTTTCATGTGATTTAACAACGCTGCTATACGCACCGCCTGCACACTAATAAGAAATTCCTGTGGATAACGTGCCTGTATTTCTTGCAGTATTGCGTCTGTAGCTACTTCCATTATGCTCCTTCAGGTTTATTAGGAAACTCACAAATATCATTACTCATGATGGCGTGCCAGTAAAGTAAGTCGCTGTTACTTGAATCTTGTCACCTGTACCCCAAGTAAATGGGCTTCCACTAGTCACAGCGGAACGTATGACTTTGTTACTTACAACGGCTTGGTCATAAATAACTAGTTCACTACTCGTCATGTTTACTAGTAAAGGGTAATTGCTACCACCGTCTTCAACTGCTAAACCTTCGCCAGTTACTATTTGGTTTGTTTCTGCTACTGCTACAGGCACTGTAAAACTAGGGTTAGTGCTCATAGCGCTCGTACTACCAAAAGTAAAGCTTACTGAAACAACAATTAAATTATTTATTTGCAAGAAGGCTTTGTAATCATACGATCCGTTTCCTTCTGTTAAGTTTGTCCATGATGGATCAAAGTCTGTAATGACCCCTATACCGCCAGCAAGAATGTTTAACTCAGCAGCAGTAGCTGTAACAGCCGTACCACCTAACTTCAAACCAGCAACATCTAAATTAGTTCCATCAAACACCATGTTAGAAGAACCAGCAAAAGCATTACTACTATTAAACTGCACTTGAGTGTCAGAACCAGCAGCAGTACCAGAAGGACCAGTTGGACCAGTTGGACCAGTTGGACCAGTGCCTCCTGCGGGTCCAGTAGGACCAGCAGGACCAGTAGAACCAGTAGGACCATCGGGACCATCAGGACCATTTGGTCCAGTTGGACCAGTGGGTCCAGTGCCTCCTGCGGGTCCAGTAGGACCAGCAGGACCAGTAGAACCAGTAGGACCATTAGGTCCGTCAGGACCGTCAGGACCAGCGGGACCAGTAGGACCAGCAGAACCGCTAGGTCCAGTAGGTCCTGTAGGACCAGTTGGACCAGTACCACTAGGTCCAGTAGGACCTGTTGGACCTGTCGGACCTGTCGGACCAGTTGGTCCATTAGGTCCTGTAGGACCAACTAAAGACGTTCCAGAACCCCAGCTACCACTTGATTTAGGACCAAAGATTTCATTATCGCCAGTATCAATGTAGAAATCACCATCTGAACCTGTAGGACCAGAAGGATCTCCAGAACCATTTAATACTGTTTTCCCAGCAGTTCCTGTTGGTCCAGTGGGTCCAGTAGGTCCAGTAGGACCAGTACCACCTGTTGGACCAGCAGGACCAGTGGGACCTGCTGGACCGTCAGGACCGTCAGGTCCAGTTGGTCCAGCGGGTCCAGTGCTTCCCGTAGGACCAGTAGGTCCAGTATCTCCTTGTGGTCCCTGTGGACCTGTAGGTCCAGTAGGTCCACTTGGACCGTTAGGTCCAGCAGGTCCAGTGGGTCCAGCAGGACCAGTACTTCCACCTGGCCCTGAAGGACCAGATGGACCATCATTGCCTTTAGAAGCTAATGTTTGCCAATACGAAGTGTCGCCAGGTGTGTTACCTGTCGTTGCTTGTCTAGCAACATAAGAAGAACCATTGTAGGCTACAACATCTCCAGCAGCATACGTTGTAGACGCTGAGTACGTTCCTTCATAATCAGGACCGTTAGTCATTGTTATTTCAACTTGTGGTCCTAGCAGTTTGGTGTATTGGATATCTCTAGGCATTAATATTTAACTCGCATCAATTACAACTACAGGTTTTTCATATTCTGTAATCATTTTCCCATTATCATCTGTAATTGAACTATCTATTATTACTTGATCTTTACGTTCTCCTATAACCATCCAGTTACAAACAGCACCATTTGGACCAGAAACAGATAAAGTTTTTCCAGAAAGTGACCACGTTATTTCATTACCAGAACTTGCTACCATTGACCACGCATTTGTATTTAACGCTTCCCAAGTCCCATCAACCATGTCTGAAACTTCATCTAAATCTATCAATGTTGAATCTTCACCCAAAGTAACGGTTCCCCTATAAATGTTATCTGCTTTTGGTCCTTCAATAAATGAATGACGCAAACGCCAATCACCGCCTTTAGTAGGGTGAGGAATATCAAACGAACCTGACCCTTTCGATAAAGCGCCAGTTACACTTAAATCAGAAGTAGCGTTAACAGTATCTGCACGCAAATCTATAGAATGAAGTTCTGCTCCGCCAGCTCGTGGTCCTATATAGAAAGTACCTCCTACTGGACCACTAAACCAAAGACGAGTGTTATCTGATCCTGTTCCAGTGTTGTCAGCATAAATGTCATAGCCCTCTTTGAAGTTGATTTGAAAGTTTGATGATCCTGCTGTTGTATTAGTTAAATTAATTTTTGCATTTCCCCATAACTCAAGATCATCTTCTGCTTGATCCCATAACAAGAAAGCTCCACTTTCTGCACCAAAGAATTTTACATTATGACCAGTGTCATCCACTCCAACCGTGATTGTGCCATTAACATCTAAATCACTACCAACGTATAACTTCTTAGCGATACTAGCGCCACCTTCACAGCGCAAAGCGCCAGTGTCACCAGTAGCGTCAGAAGAATCAGTAGTATCTGTAATATCTACAACACCGCCAATAGTGGCAGTTCCTGAAGCAGTAAACGTTGCCACCCCTGTTGTACCAGTTGCAGTAATGCCACCATTAGCAGTTACCAAACCACTAAATGTAGCACCAGTAAGCGTAGCCAAACCAGGTGAAGTATTCACATAGTTTTCAATAGTTGCAAAGTTAGCATTCATTGCAGAAGCAGTAATAACCGTTCCTGCTGTAAAATCATTGACTGAAAGAGCCATTATCGTAATCTCCTTGGTTTATAGGTAAACATAATTCCATTAATTTCCCAACTACTAGATTCAGTTGGACCATTAATCTTTAACGCAACAGACTTGGCACTACCAAGACTCTGCACACGAACGACATCAGTTATCTTGTTAGCTGACTCAGCACCCCAAATACCTTTATTAGAGTCACCGCTTTCATCCTCATAAGCCCACGTTGCAGTATCCCACACAGAAGAAGACTCTCGACCAAGTATATTAATATCTACTGTCTTGCGAGAAGAAGCCTTGTCATAGTCTGTGTAGACTTCTACAGCCATAGTCAAAGTAGACGCAGCATCCATAATAACCTGAGGTCTCCCCCAACGTTTTTTAGTTACAGGATTCTTACCTGAAAGCCAAGGAGTAGTAAAATGAGAGTCTACATGAGTAGCATTAGAGCCATCATAGGCATCAGTAGGATTAGATTGTTCAAGTTTAATAACACGACCTGCGTTAGCAGTCGTCTTGCAAGCTCCCAACAAAATAGGCTCTCCACCTGGAGGAGCATGTACATGCAACGTAGTAGCATCAATATCAGTTAAAGTCCAAGACTTCATAGTAGGATCAAAAACCATAACATGACGTTTCGTTACTTGAGTGCCTGACTTGTAGTATTCCAACATGTCAAGCGAAAGATATAAACGATTCTCAAACCAAGCTAGTTGTGGTGGAGTAGTAAAGCTAATCCTGCCATTATCTATAGCAGGTCTTAGCTTCTCAAACACATTGGTAAAACTTTCGCCATTGTACAGATATACACCTGCACGATCATGCCAAAAGAACACACCATATGGTGTTGATACAGGGGATGACAACGCTATCGAACCTACATCTCTAGATAGCGCAGTTAGTTGGAAAGAATCAGAATCAAACCCATACATAGCATGAACACTATTGTTCTTAAATATGAGCAAACGATCAGCAAGAGGAACTAACGCAGTAATAACGTCACCACGTTCACCTACATCTATATCTACATAATCTGTGTTAGTCCACTTTTCAGGCTGGTTGGTGTTAGACCAACGCAACCTAGAATTGTAATAAGTAGAACCTTCGTTAGTTTTACCTACCCAAGCAAAGTTGTTCCAAAATGTTACATACTGAGCAATAGGAAAATTACCAGCGCTCCCATCAAGTGTTGTGCCTAAATCAGCAGCAGATGAACCATCCCATTTGAAAGACACTTTGTCACCTGACACACCATAGAATACGTTATTCATTGTCATGCCGTACAGTCGAGAACCATTAGTTCTTGCAGTCGGTCCTGTTATAGCAGTAAAGGCAGCTCCTGAACTTCTAGCAATAGCAGTTCCATGATTAGCAATAATTTGCGAAGTACCACCATCAGTAAAAAACGAAGCCAAACCTTTTACTTCAGCTCCTAAAGCACTCGTATTTATAGCTGTTACACCATTACGCAATGTAACCCCACCACGAGGGTCAACGTCAACGTTTAATAAATCAGGGGATTCATTAGGGGCCAGGTTAAACTGATCTGTTCTAAAATTTAACCCACCAGAGAAACTCTCAAGAACTTCTGTTTTGTAGCCTTGTTTTGCCATAGGCTACTCCCAGCTATAACGTAAACGGTCAGGCATAAAAGACTGCGATCTCAACTTAGAAGTATTGCGCCTGTTCAAAATTAGCGGTTGTGGAGTCGGAACGTCTATATGTCTAGCCCTTAAATTATCTAGCTCTCTAGCAAATATAGAATAATACTGTTGAGCCATTCCAGGGTCTTCTTGCTGTTCATACGCACGAGCAGCACCATAGGTCGCAAACAATATATGGAAAGGCTCAGGGAAATCAGTTGGCGAAGTACCATCAGTAGAACCTACACCAAACGCAGTAGGTTTCTTATATCCCCGAACATAAATAGTTTGGGCTGAGGAGGGAGTAGGATACAAACGTATCTTCTCAGCCCAATTAGAAAAATAATATACGTCACCATTGCTATTAGAGTTAAGTGGATAAACTAAATCACCATCATCTCTACCAAGATAAGTAACAACATGATCGTCTGTTCTTAAAGATGCAACATCACGCAACCCTCCAGTGTTCGTTACAAGAACAGACGAAGAAGATTCCAAATCATAATCAGAAGTACCATTAACGGTAGAAAAAGTATCTTCTGCTTCATAGAAACCCCATCTTTTTTCAGAATATACTACTTGATCGTAGCCTTCGCCTATAAAGCGGTTAAGTATATCATCTGAAATGTCGGTAGCGTCTATGTCAAGCAAACCTCGAATGTAAGCTCGCATTTCTTGAATTTGCATAGTTACTCCCTGTTCGTATGGAATGTGCAAAGATCACTTCCCGCAGGGGGTCGCCCTTTACAGGCTTCCCCACTACGGGTTAGTGACTTGCATGTGCTAACTGTAGGTGTAGGTTCCGCTTCCATTACGCTGGTGTCCATGACTTGTCGGACATTCCGTGAGGGTCCAACTCCTTCAGGTCTAGGAGTACTTTCTCGAAAGTTTTCCTTTGGTTGACCATAGGGTCGTGAACCAGCTTTATGTGCGTAAGCGTAACCTCTACCCATCAGCAACTTAGTCTGTTAGACCAACGAGCAAACCTTGTCGTGCTCTGTTGCTTGTTGTTAGCTCGCCGTAACAAAGAATCTGTGAGAACACAGCGTCTTGTGCAGTTGGGCGTACAAACGGTGTTGGTTTGAACCAAACATCGCTATGAGCAACAAGTTGTAGATACTTCGTGTTCAAAAAGTACATTTTGCCATCTAGGTTTGAATCTGAGTCAAACGTAACAGGCGCACCTTTGAACAGAAGGTTCTGGAACCCGCTGTCAGCCATGTCAGTATCTGTGTACCGAATGTTGCTTGTTAATAGAGACTCATACTTTTCGTATTCGTCTTGATCTGTAATGATGATCGTTGGCTGATCGTTACCTACAGAAACATTGTTGTACATGGTTGCCATAGCAGCCACACTTAGATTACTACCTACGTTAGTAACTGATGATCTCCACCATGTGTTGTTAGAACCTGATGCGTCAATGCCACCAATAGCTGAAGCGCTAGGTCCATCGTTGCTTGTTCCAACAATACCGCCAATGCCCATCCAGTCTTTAGCGCTGTTACCAGAACCGTCTGCATAGAACATGGAGTTCATGTTTTCAATTATTGTTTCTTGGGTTTGGAAAATCTTGCCTTCTAGAAGGTCAATGATTTGTGCCTCACCATTATTTTTTGCTTCTTCTATACCGTTGATTGTTACAGTTGCAGCATACTGTTTCCAGTTGTACTCAGCAGCAGAAATGCCTGTTTGAGCAGTTGTGGATATAGTATCTGTTCCGCTGTATGAACCAGCAGTTGAGTTCGTTCCATAAATTACTGGAACAACTATCTTAGCACCACCACTAATACGTCGAATAGTTTGACCATTTGTCAAAGCGTAGAACAAAGGTCTAGCTGTGAAAATGTTGTCAACTAAGCGAGGTACATAGTTGTTTAAGGTCGTGGTAAGAATTTCATCAAAATTAGCGTTACCCGCCATATTCTTATCTCCTTAGAGGTTAATTGTTTAACTGTTGTTTTGCTAAAGCGAAAGCATCTCTAAGTGAAGTAACTTTAGGAGTAGGTTCAGTTTCGGTTCCCTGTTGGGTTGACCCTCCAGGCGTAACTACAGCAGCCTCACGTTTTTTATTGGTAATCTCTTGTTCTTGCGATAATTTATCCGCTGTAGATTTTACCTCATTAAATCGAAGATGAGTATACGCAGCCTCAAGGTTAGGTATACCGTTCTTCAACGCATGGTTTAATAGTTCTTGCCTGTCAAACTCTCCATATTTTTCTTGCAAAGTTTTAACTTCTCGCTCTACTTGCTGAACTCTCTGCGCTTGCTCTTGTTTGGCTATTTTATTTTCTAATTCAGATATTTTACTCTGAACAGGATCAGCCTCTTCGTAATCGTCATTGTTTTGAGATTGTTGAGGTGTTCCATAGTCTACATTGTATGACCTAGCAAGAGTCTGTAAAGTCCCATGCGGATCATATTCTAATGCTGACACAATAGCTTCCGCTTGTTGCAAGCGTTCCTTTTCAGCAGCTACCTCTTGCGTTTTGCGAGTATAATCCGCTTGCCGTTGGTAACCATTTTGAAGTTCTTCAAGGGTGACCTGCTGTTCCTCACCATCTACTTTGACGGTATATGCAGGTTCCTGTTGTACTTCTGTAGAAGTTTCAAGGGTATCCTCTGTATTAGTGGGTTCTATAGCTTCTGTTGTTTCAGACACAAAGTCCTCCTAGGAGTCTCGATAATAAGTTGTTCCTATAAGTAAAGCACAGTGTCCCACTAAAGGGAAGGTAATTGTAATCCCATTTGTCCCTGCAACTGAGCTAACAACTCAGGAGGAACTCCACCAGTAGGCGCAAATGCTCCACCTTCAGGGCCAGGAGCAGGTGGGCCAGGTGGTGGCATAGGTGGACCGCCAGCAGGTGGACCCTCAGCAGGAGGACCACCAGCAGGATCAGGTTGAGGTTGTTGTTGAACCATAAACCTTTCAGGGTCTTTGATATTAAATCCATTTTCAAGAATGTGCATAGCTAATGCTGAAGGATCAATAACTTGCCCTACAAGAGGTGCAATAGCGTTCATTAAAGAAATAGCTTGTTGCTTTCTAATAGTTTCATTCATAGGCTGTGTAGAGCCAGCTTGAACACTAAAGTCGTATTCCCCTACTATTTCTTCTCTAGAATAAGGAATCCATAGAGTTTCTCCTCCTCGCATATTCATGCGAGCAACTTGTTCTCCAGTCATAAACTGTTGCATTAGTTGTAAAACTCTTCGAGCTACATGCGAAATACCAATTTCTATAATAGCTAATTTGTCAGCAGCACGAGCATTTTGAGCATCTGCAATAATGCTTGCTTCTGTAGCTGTACGCCGTATTTCAGGCATAGCCCCACGAGCATATTCTGATATACCCGAAACTGTATTAATATCGTTTTCTATTATGTTTGAATAGTTGTAAATTTCAGGAGATACTGGAATTTGAGGCATTGGCATAACTACCTCAGTAAGAGGTTTATTCTCATCAACAACAGGCACAAGCCTACCATCTTCATCTGATTCTAATGCTTCACGACCTTCAGGTCCAAAAGAACGTTCATGGTACAAGTACTTTCTTGCATATCTTTTTCTATCGTTCATTAACTGGCTACGAGTTTTATCTAGCTCTAATTGCAAAGACTCAATAGATTCAAGGTCGCCTATAGGATAAAAATGATCAGGAACGTCATAGTTCCGTAACATAACAAATGGTTGTCCGTACGCATATGGCATTGGTATAGGGTCTACAAGAAACTCATCACTGTTATCTGCATAAACACAAACTGTGTTATTCATGTTGTCATAGTATTCCCATATAACAACTTGTTCATCTAAGTATTCTGCTTTATCTTCTGAATAGCTACCATCTCCGTAAGTGTTGTACATAGAAGAAGACGTTAAACGTTTCCTAACAGATGGTTTGTATCGTTTATCTTTTTTAGCCATTTCCAACGGAACAACAATTTTTTGTGCTATCCATTTTATATCTTCCATACATGTAGCTTGCGGATCAACATACACATCAAAAGGGCTAACTCGTTCTACAAACGGCTGATCTTCTACTACTCGCATAATCGTACTAGGTATATTTGCGTTTATTTCTTCATTGTCAGGCAAATCACCAGCTAAATCAGGTTGTTCCATAGCAAACATATCAGCTTCAAGAATTGATTGATTGACTAGAGCTTCACGCTCTACGTCAGTAATCATTTGTTCTTGTTCAACGAACTTCCAACCAACTTTTATCCACCCATGTCCAAAGATTAAAAAATCTTTTACAGTACGTCTAAAGGGCGCTCGAAAGTCGTGATGTCGCCACAGATGGTTAATAACTGCTTCAACAAAAATAGCTCGGTCTTTATCTTCAGGGTTATTAGCGTGAACAACTACTTTAGGGTAGTTAACAGCAACAGAAGGTGCTATTACGTTTACTGTTGAAAAAGCTAAATTAACAGCAATTAAATCTTGATTATTTACTGTTGTACCTGGCCAATGCTTACCACGATACAAGTCATTTAGTCTACGCCAAGTTTGATCTATTTGTTCGCTTTGTCGCCATTCACGAGACTTATCAACTTTTTCTTGTGCTTCTTGCAATAACTCTTGCCGAGTTTTTTTAGCCATATCAAACCCTCGCTATGTTCCTACCTTGAGCTTTAGCTTCAGATACTACTTTGTTCTCTAACTGCCTATTGGTTAAATCCTGTTCATCAGGAGCCAAAGCAACTGATTTCCAACCACGTTTTAAGTCAAAAGTTAAACCTTTTAACTTAAGATGGCGTTCATAAAGTTCTTTAAGTTCTTCTTTGGGAACGTCACCTCGAAGGTTGGTTACATAGTCTACAAACTCTTCATAGGTAGCCCCGTCATGCAGGACTGCCATTAACCAGCGTCAGAACCAGAATAATTTGGCTGATGGTGTGCAGGTTCAATGTTGCCTGTCATACCATGCTGATTTTCAGGAGTTTCACGAACACTAATAGCGCCTTCGTCACTTGTCTGACTTGCATACTTAGGAGTTTCAAACCGTTGACGAGGGCTGTTAGGTCCACCTGGTTCCCAAATAGGATTTGCAACTACGCTGGAGCCTCGCTCCATGCGGTTGTTTTGTCCTTTGCTACCATCTATTGTTTCTGACGCACTTGTGTGCGAAACAAATTTTTTTGCCATTAAAAGCACCTTCCATTAAACATATGTCTATAAGTAAATCACAGTGTCCCACGAATAGTGTGGATACCTATCTGTAAAGGGTTCCCTTCAGGCGTATTATCACCCAAACGAGCAAACCAATCAACAGTCCAATAATCATCCACTTTCGTAACGTACTCAGGTTCATGTGCATATTTCCTCATTTGATTAGCTAAAGCAAGAGCCATAACACGGTCATCATAAGGAGAACCTGACATAGTGCCACGTTGATTTCTAGTAAACGTGCGTAACTCTGCAACTGTATGTTTATCATTAATTTGTAATTCCCAGTTCCGCAAAGCAGAACTTAAGTCATCAATCATTAAAGGCTTAGACGTTCTTGTAGTCTTCCAACCATATTCTTGCCCTACCCTGTTATTCACATTATTTAATTGTCTACGCCTAAACATATTAGGGTATCCCAAATGGCGAAGCTCAGTAATTGTTGTCAAACCATGATTGTTAGACTCTACACAACACAACGCATCTCGATACCACAACCCTACAGCATGTACTTCTTCCGCCAACAGATCAGGGGCAATATGACCATGCCAAATTGCTACTTGTTCACCTGTTCCTACACAAAGCACCTGAATACAAGAGTAGTCACCATGACCTAAACCTTCTGCTGTATCTACCCCCATAACATAAGCTGATGTTGATTCTGGTTCTGTCCACACTTCTAAACTCATTGTCTAAACTCCACATGATTGTTGTTACGCCACATATAGCCTAAAGTTCCACGAATTGTTCTAACATCCATTTCTTGCAAAATGTCTAAATCAAACACAGGATTACCTGACTTAACAAAAGCTTCTTCAGCAGTAGTAGGATATTCTTGAGCTAGTTGCCAAGGCAACATGCTCTCTATCTTCTCTTGATACCAAGCATCTCCCCTATCTTCAGTTGCCGACCAAGGAAAAAACATAGGCGCAAACTTGTTTGCACCAGTAGTAGCACCAACCCAAAGCTGATGATAAAAGTTCCCAGAACCATTCGCAGTGGAAAGACCAATAATGCGACCACCAATGTCAGCAACAGGTTCAATGGAAGCCCAAGCCTCTTCAGGATTAGGGAGAAACGCCCATTCATCCACCACAATAAGACTCGCTGATTCGCCACGAGCTGGATCAGAAGCCGATGGCATCGAAGTAATAAGCGACCCATTCTCAAACCCCATTCTTTGTTGATGTTCCATTAACGACTTAGGACCACGATCAAGCATCCAATCAGGTAAATGCTTAAAACCATATTTCGTTTTCCTTAACAATAACACAGCTTCACGCTCAGTTCTAGACAAATCAATAATGTTCTGATCTGCATGAAAAAACGCCAACCAAAATTGATGAGCAGCTACAAGCGTAGACCAACCAATTTGCCTGGCCTTCAACGTCAAAGAATACCTATGCTCATCCCAATGTTTTAACGCTGTAGCCTGAGCTTGACGCAAATTAAACAGAACACGCCCATGAGCAGGATGCGCTATATACCAGTAATTACGAAGAAAATAATCTTCGTCTTTTATACATCTACGCCACTCAGCTTCTTGTTTTAATTCTGTTAAACTATACACCATGTTAACTAATCATTTCTGGTATATACCAAACGCACTAAACAAAGAAGAAATAAACCACATAACTTTAGAAGGAGATTCACTCATAAATATCAACTCTTTAGAAGCATATCATCATGGAGAAGCAAATCGTTCTTCGCAAATAACTTGGCTTGACGACACTTTAGTAAACGAATATATAGCCAACATAATTGAAGACTCCAACGTTGAAGCAGGATGGTTATTTTCTTTGAAACGACCCGAACAAACCCAATACACGGTATACCAAAAAGCAGACGAATACGACTGGCATATAGACGGGCATCAAGATAGGTATGCAGCAAAGCAACTTGTTTCAGAACCTTTAACACCAATGCCACTAAACAAGACACGAAACCCACTACTAGCAGGTTATGTGCGTAAATTATCTGCAAGTGTAAACCTGAGTGACCCAAAAGATTACGAAGGTGGAACTTTGGAACTACGTTTCCAAAACCAATTTCACTCATTCGAAGCACCCCCACAAGGATCAGCAATAATATTCCCAAGCTTCATAGAACACAGAATACGCCCCATAATTAAAGGCACACGCAAATCCGCAGTAATGTGGTACAACGGACCTCCCATTACTTAACAGTCCAACTCACTATATTGACGCTCATAAAAACCCCACTGTAACTCAGTCAATGTTATTAAATCTACATCCTCAAGCGATTCCCAAAACATAACGCAACTATCCTCTTCTGTATCTTCTTCACCTGAACAATCAGGCGCAAACATAAAAACAGACAATACAGCAGTAACTAAACCAGCTATATTCCTGCCTATCTTTGTTAACGAACGACTTACCTTAGATGTAGCCTCCGCAAATTCTTCTAAATCTTCTGTTAGATCGTCTAACAATTAATCCCCCTATAAACCTTTCTACCATTTAACTTTGTCAGCCCAATACGCAGCAGAACAAACACCCTTCTGAATGTTGCTACGATGCCTAGCCTTAAACGACTTACGCCGAGCCATCTCTTTTTTAGACTTAGGATTCTTACCAGCACCTCGAACACCCTGCTGACCAAACCTAATAACTTTACCACCCGAACAACCATCCCCTTTAGCCAACACAACATGCGACTTTGTAGGATGATCGGGAGTACGTTTAGGTTTATTAAATCCCTCTAACCCTAATCTCTTTAATCTTGGGTCTTTTTCAGCCATTTCTATTTATTCCTTTATGTAAACCATGCGAAGAGTACTGCTTACCCTGCCTAGTTGCCTTCTTTTTAGCCTGATTAGCCTTACTTAACTTAGCCCTACCTTTTTTAGTCGCTTTCAACTGCTTTATCTTCCCCTCAGGAAGATAAACCTCCCCAGTCTTAGACGATTTCTTACCAGACGGAGTACGCCACTGCTGACTAGTCCAAGTATCTAAACTTTGTTGCGATTTAGACTTAGCCATTAGTTCTTGTAGCCTCCCCCACCAGCCTTATAGCGTCGAGCAAGCATCTGCGCCTTACGAGCAGACCACTGACCAGGTTTACCACCCTTACTACTACGTTTAATTTCATTAAACAAACGCTTACGCATAGCAGGTTTCGTATAATTACCAGCCTCATTAACTCTAGATTTAGCCATTACTCACAACTTTCACATATCTCAGGGTTTTCTAAACCACATTCCAACACCTCATCATCTCCCCAATCAATATCATCACCAAAATCATTAGGATCAGACATCTAACCCCTCCATCAACGACTCCAACTCAGCATGCAACTCAGAATCAGACAAACCAGACACCACCCTGTCATCATCAACAACAACTCTACGCTTAGGCGTAAACTTCTCAATGTACTGCAAGTACAACGAAGCAGCCTTAACATCCCCTTGAATAGCAGCAGCGTGTAACGCATCTACAACGCCCTGTGTCCTCTCAGGATGGACATTTAATTCAGCAGCCCTACGGTCCCATTCACGAATAAAACGAGAATCAGCCTTCCAACGCCTAACAGTACGATCATTCAAACCATTCTCAACAGCCCACGCCTTTGACGTAGACGGCTGACGATCCTCCGACAACAGCCAATCCAAATACTTTTTCCAAGTATCAGGCATAACCTTTTCACCTGTATCAGGATCGGTTTTCCAACCTTTACCTCCACCATTCTGTGGCATATAAATCCTCCTATAACAATAACAAATTATGTCCCAACAGAAAAAACTTTGCCCAAAAGTGGGACAGTGAACACTATACAGTATAACAGTGAATGTGACAGCGAGAGCGACCAAACGCTCCGAAGCTGTCACATTCAACAGTCACGTTAATACAGGTACTTGTAGACTCTAACACTCTAATACAACAGTATAAGTCTACAGTGCAGACTGGTCGAGTTCTATTTTCCCCCCGCACTGTAAATGTATATCTATACATATGTGGGTGTGCGACCCCCACCCCCCCTCGGGGTGGTGCACTGTGCCTGGTGGCGCTCGCATGATGCGAACGTGCGTTCGTAAAAACTGAAAATTTGATTGTTTCGTTCAACTGTGCTATACGCAAAACGCAGGCGAACATGTGTTCAGTAATTCTGACCACTCGGGTGGTCAGATAGGCTAGAAATATTTAGGCGTATACCGTTATGAATCTAGGTTTCTCTAGTGGTCCTTGACATTGTTTCTAATCTGTGTCTCTAATGGTATCACTACCGATTGAGGCGGGGTCTAGCAGGTCTAGTTCTCACGGGTAGGCGTTATTTGAAAACTGAATAGGCGTTACGGATTAGGCGAATTTGATAGCGCCTATTCAATGACTAAAGGAGACAGAATGTCTACTGATTTAACCACTGAACAGGTGGCGGATTTAGTAGCTATTAAGAAACTAGCCATAGATTATGGCAAGGGAATTAATAGCGCTCTAATTACGCTCATTGTTTCAATAATGGAAAAGCTACAAGATCCAAAATGGGGAAAAATTACCGTAAGGAAATTTAGTTCCTACATGGCAAAAGTAGCGATGGATAACCAAGAGAGTGTTTATCTAAAGCGATCACAGCTAACGAAATATTTAGCAATTGCGAATGCTTTTAATGCGTGGAATTTAACCGCTAAAGACGTGGAGAAAACATTCTCCAAAGAAAAGGCGGGTTTGACGGTCACAGTTGCAAATCAACTTTGCAAAGTTGATAGGCAAGGTAAACAAGTTCAGACTAAAGCCAAATTTACGGCTTTTGTTAATAAAATGAACGGCTTGAAAGATGACGATAAACGCAAGCAAGCTATAGAAGATAAGTTACTAGAAATTAATCCATCTAAAGAGCCTAAAGAGCCTAAAGAAGAGCCTAAAGAAGACATAGGCGAAACTAAAGAGGTGCTAAGCAATACAGGCGAAAAGCATCTAGAGGCAAGACTTACAGAAGTATTTGAAGACTTGGCTAAAGGTGAGGTTCCTACCATTATTAAAGCGGATAGCAATAGCAAGCTAGCGGTAGCATTTAGGGGCTTTATTAATGAGGCTTCAATAAATGCAGAACAATTTCTAGATGCTTTTGCAACAACTAAGTAAAAATTGAATAGATAAGTATTTGAGCGGGACCATTACGGTCCCGCTCTTTTGCGTGTGTATTCTTTTGCTTTGACCACTTGAGTGGTCAGAGTGAGAGTGTGTGCATGAGCCGTTTTGGTCCTGGAATCTAGGATTCGAGTCGGCTGTATGTGTGCGAAAACCTAATAAAAAAGGAGGTATGTGAATGAATGCGGAAACTTTTGAGAGTGCTTATGTGAATGGTGAGTTCTCTCCGTTTGAGGCTATGAAGTCTTTAGGTAGGGAGAATGAGTGTCTTAAGCGTGAGAATGAGAGGTTACGAGAAGTTATAGAAGATTTAAGAGGAGGTGAATGATGATTACGAGA
>MDTC01079457.1_pt1 | contig 35906 bp, 32 predicted proteins | sample 811181 | NCBI WGS metagenome assembly MDTC01 (sample SAMN05326644, study PRJNA326480) | marine metagenome | isolation source: seawater | place: Pacific Ocean: North | collected 2011
CCCGGTTATCTGACCAACAGCAATGCCGACCAGCCGCGGACCGCTGTTCGTTGCCATGAGCGCTGGACCGCCGCTGTCGCCCAAGCCCAGTGTACCTTCAGTTGGCAGACTTTCTGCACTTTGGTCCCTGGGATCATCGAAGACGAATCGCAAATAGCGATCAGCCCGGCTAATGCGATTAGTGGCATGCCGCATACGACCATCATCATACTGTCTTCCCAGTGTGCCAACGCCAAAGTAGCCCCAACCCACGATTGTGACTATCTGATCGAGCTCATCGGTTTCAAGATTCAGAGGCATCGGACTTGGAAATGTGCTTGGTGTTCGAAATCGCAGCAATGCGAGATCGACATCATCAGCTGCACCGGGCTGATAATTAGGATGCTTGATTACCAGGTCAATTTCACGGTTTTCCCCTGCTAGGCGCACTCCGAAACGACGCTCAACCTCGACGGTGGCGTCCAGCATGGTTTCTTCCGCGCAGTGCGCCGCTGTTATGGCCCACTGGGGATGTATCAGGGTTGCGACACATACTTTACGACTGCCCTGTCGATCAAGAAAGAATATAGACGGGTAATCCGTGCCTCGAGTTTCATATTCGGATTGACCCACATCGTGCCGAACAATAATGCCATAGCTGCTGAATACGGTCAGCGTCACCAATCCAAGCAGCGCCTTGCTGGCAATATCGAGGGAAGTTGATAATCGGATCATGCAGCTACCTGCTACGACGAAGAGGACGCAGGTTCGGCTTATAAGTCTTGCGTCTAGACATTTTAAGCAGCTTAATCATCCGGGACATGACGACAATAAGCGTCACCGCGATAAAGACTAGGATACTCATCGCCAACCATTGCTCGTGGCTCCAACCGGACGCATCAATCAATTCTGAGAGCATGGATTGCCTTGTGTACGGACACAAATACTGGAGCTAGTGTTTTATGTTGCTTAAGCTATATCGGACGAGCATTATGCGCCAAGCGTTTAGGCCGAAGCCAGTGTTTAGGTGGGATATACGGGGCGGCATCCAAAAACGAGCCCTATCCAGCCTCGTTCGCCATATCAGCAACCAGTTTTTCAATTGCGCTTACGCGTTCCCAGGGGTCATCAATTTCAAGCAACTGTTGCTTCTCGTCGACTTCAATAGGAATTAATTCGCCCAGTCGCCAGCCCAGGTCCCAGAGATTGTCATAATTTATGCTCAGATTTTTTTGCTCAACCATGGGATGATTTTCAAGATTCTGCAGCAGATCTACCAGAGCATTATAGGCGTCATCCAGAGGGATTGGATCTTTACCGGTGCGGTCTTGGTCACTGAAATTCACTGTGGCTTCCAGCATCCCTCCGTCGCCCTGCCAGCAATCAGAAATCCGAAATTTTGCCAGACCCTCAACGGAGATGACGAGTAAGCCATTATCCAGCTGATCCCAATCCACAATTTTACAGTAGGTGCCGGTGCGGTGAATCGTTTGCCTGCTGGCCCTACGCACGACTTCCTCACCCTCACGCAACAGGCATACACCAAAGCCAGCATCATTACGCATACATTGACTAACCAGATCGAGATAGCGGCGCTCGAAAATCTGCAGATCAAGACGGCTACCGGGGAACATCACCACACGCAGCGGAAACAGGGAGATGTTTTGTGGGGATTCAAGATTCATAGAAATACTCAATACTGACCAATACGCCTGCTACCAAGCCCTAGTTTAGTGTTCACGAGGAATAGCTTAGCGCCTGGAGAAGCTTTTGGTGAATACCATCAAAACCACCATTGCTCATAATCACGATGTGGTCGCCCGGCATGCTGCTCTCCTCCAAATAGCGAACGATGTCTTCAATCTTGTCAAAGGCGTCGGCGGGAGTGGCGCTATCTGCCAATAACTTTTCGAAATCGATGCCGGATTTTTCTGGTTTCTGCCAGACAATCATATCCGCCGCCTGACAGGCATTAACCAGATCCTCCTGGTGAACGCCAAGCTTCATAGTGTTCGAGCGTGGTTCAATAACTGCGATTAGCCGACTGTGATCGGACGCCGATTTCAGTTTTGCTGCCATCCCCTCTAGGGTTGTCTCTATAGCTGTGGGGTGATGTGCGAAGTCGTCATACACATGCACGCCTTCAACTGTGCCTAGCAGCTCCATCCGGCGTTTGACGCCCTTGAACTCCCTCAGGGCCGCGGCCGCAGTGGCCACATCGATGCCCACATGGTGCGCCGCTGCGATGGCAGCCATCGCGTTCTTAACGTTGTGTTTGCCGGTTATTTGCCACTGGATCAAGCTCCGACTTAGCACCTGGCCTGAAGAACCCTGCCCGTATTTAACAACCTCAAACTCCGCCCCGTGGCTGTTGGCCATCTCGGCATTCCAAAACACACCGCCATTCGCTGCCAGTAGATTGCAAACCTCCCCTGGGACGTCCAGCCCGAACTGCTGGCGGGGCGTCCAGCATCCCTGGGCCAGCACCGCCTCCAGCGAGGAATCCTGGTATGGCGTAATGATGAGACCATTATCGGGAACAGTCCTGATCAGGTGGTGAAACTGTTTCTCGATGGCCGCAAGATCTTCAAAGATATCTGCGTGGTCAAATTCAAGGTTATTCAGAATTGCGCTACGTGGCCTATAGTGGACAAACTTCGAGCGCTTATCGAAAAAGGCAGTGTCGTATTCGTCTGCTTCAACCACAAAGAATGACGACTCGCCAAGTGCCGCAGATTGCTCAAAGTTATTAGTCACGCCACCGATCAGATAGCCTGGCTTGGCGCCAGCGTATTCAAGAATCCAGGCCAACATCGCGCTGGTTGTGGTCTTGCCATGGGTGCCCGCCACACCAAGCACCCAGCGGTCGTGAAGCACAAACTGCGCTAACCATTGCGGCCCCGACGTATAGGCAAGACCCTCGTTGAGTACGTATTCCACGGCGGCATTTCCCCGTGACAGGGCATTACCAATAATCACTAGATCGGGCTCAGGCTGCAGATGGCTATGGTGGTAGCCCTCCAAAAGATCGATGCCCAGGGCTTCCAGCTGAGTGCTCATGGGTGGATAAACATTTTTATCGCTGCCGCTGACCTGGTTTCCGAGCTGTTTGGCAATAACAGCCAGGCTGCCCATGAATGTGCCACAAATGCCAAGGATATGAATGTGCATAATTACGTCTGAGAATCCTTCGCCGTGGGGCGTTTATTTATAATATCGATCCGCGCTAGAATCGCCGCGGCTCGCCCTTCATTTTCCATGTTTACCATATTTATAGCGGCATGAATGCGAACGCAAACAACTTTTGGCTGTACTCAGTAGCATTTTACCGGGAACCGGGAATAGCAGAGGCCTGTTTGAAGCTACAGAACCAACATGGCTTCGACGTCAACCTCGTGCTTTTCTGCCTCTGGTGCGGGCTGAACAGAGAGCTGGTGCCTGTCCCCTTGTTGCAACAGGCTTTGGATTTTTCCCACTACTGGAATGCGCTTGGCGTCCAACCACTTCGAGATGCCCGCACAATGTTGAAGAGTGATAAGCGTCTGCGATCTCTTTCCAGCGCAGCGGATATCAATGCACTAAGAGAGAGCATAAAGGGGCTAGAACTCAAAGCAGAGCAAATCCAGCAACAAGAGTTGCAGCAGCTAGCAGCCGCCCATCTGAACCACAATGCGCAAGGCAATTCACTAGTCGATACGATGCAACAAAATCTCGAAAATCTGTGCGAATTATCAGGGTGTGAGTGGTATTCCGCAGAACCGCAATTACAGCTGATTCTCGAAACGGCCAGTAAAGCCCGCGCCAACTGAATGAATAAGCGTCCGGCTCACCGGTGACTCTGCCAATATTCACAAGTCTAATCGCGGGCTTTACCGGAAGTGGGCCCATCCTGTTCTCCGCGGCCCAGCGCGATAGCTGAAATCGCGAAGGCAACTGCGCCTGCCAACCCGAGAAAGCTTGTCATCGGGACGGCGCTGTCTGCACTAGTGAAAGACAGGATGGCCAACGTGAGCCAGATAATGGAAATAATCGAGCGTAGATTCTTGGGGTATCTGGCGAAGTACGTAGCTCTTGTTAATACAGCATCCTTTTTCTTATGCTTTTTATGAATTACGCTAAGGACACCATTCGGTGGCCGAACAGTTAAGCCCGGGTGGCTCAAATCGCGGCTGATTGCGCAATCTTTACCACCCTAATCACCACAGCTGAACTTGCCTGATTTAGTCGGAGTTATTACCTCGCCACAAGGTCGATCACTACATCCCAGTTAAAGCGGACGAAACGGTTCAGCTCTGAAATCAGTATTCGCTCCTGATCGCTATGGGCACCGAATCCCAGGGCCGCGTCCTCGCGATCGATTGCAGGTCCTATGCCATAGCACTGGATACCGCGATTGCGCAAATAAGCCATATCTGTGGCACCAGTGCTCATGGTGGGCAGGGTGATCACGCCATAGTGCTTGTTGATACCGGCCTCAATTGCGGCGAAGGCTTCAGTGCTCAGGCTGGCCTGTCCAGGCGGCCTGGTGTTACGTTCGCCAAGGCTGACCTCCACCACATCATCACCTATTACTGCGCGAATTTCGTCCAGGAATGCGGGTATATCTTCATCCGGCAAGGCACGAAAATCGACGCTAGCCCGGGACTCTGATGGAATCACATTGATGCGGTAGCCCGCATCGAAAAGATTAGGGCTCAGGGAAGAGCGCAGCATGGAGGCATGACGTGGCTCGTTGGCAAGAAAATACTCATCTGCCTCACTCGCGCGCCCAGGGTCTAGAATAGCCAGATAGCGGTCGGCCGCGTCCGCAGGTGAAATTGATGCCAGTCGTTCGAAATAGGCAGCCGTGGTTTCATTCAGGCGAACTGGCGAACGCCAGTCAGCGATAGCAGCAATCGCCTTGGCCAGGCGGACAACCGAATTACTTTGCAGAGGCACAGAGCCATGCCCCGCGACCCCCGTTGCCACCAACTCCACCCGATAGGGAATTTTTTCGACCGTTTGCACGCCGGCATATTGGACCTCGCGATTTACCCGTGCCACCGAGCCACCTTCGGCTAGGCAGAATTCCGCGTTGATCTTGTCAAAGTGTTCATCTACCAGGAACTCGATACCGTACTCGGTCGCACCTTCTTCTCCGGATTCAGCCAGGAAAATGACATCCCTTGATAGCGGCACATTCTGGCGCTTCAGTTCCAGCATCACCATCAGGGCCGCGGCCAGGTTGTCCTTGTCATCCACGGCCCCACGTCCATAGACATATCCGCCATCGACGGTGGCGCTAAAGGGCGGGAAGGTCCACTTCTCTGGATCCACATTTACCACATCGGTGTGGGCCATGATCAACAACGGTTCCTCGCTGCCGTCTCCCTCAAGCCTCGCCAACACGTTGGGGCGCTCCAGATTATTGGCCAGCATTTCAACTTCAATGCCATCGGCCTCGAGCACGTCTCGCAAATATTCCGCGGCCGGTAGTTCGCGACCCGGTGGATCACTGGTATCGAATTGCAGCAACGCCCTGAAATGACGCAGGGTTTCATCTTCAACTGCGGCCCAATCAGGTTCAGAAACCTGGGCCAGACTGGCTGAACTCAAAGTTGCGCCAAGTACAGCGGCGGCAAGTCCGTTAGTAAACCTGAACATAATGCTTTTCCTCATAGCTGGAGCCCTAACATAGACGCTTAGGCAAGATTAGCCAAACATGGGTTGGTCGGGTAAATTATCCATCTACTACTGCCTCGAATTGGGTCCCTGCCAGCGCTTCACCAGACCAGGGTCCAGATCGAACAAATCAAGGATGCGACCCACATGGTGGTCAACCAGATCGTCAACTGACTGTGGGTTGATGTAGTGGGCTGGCATGGGCGGCGCAATAATTGCACCAATCTGGCTTGCCTTATACAGCAGTTCGCAATGGCCGGTATGCAAAGGGGTCTCTCGCGGCACCAGCACCAGGCGACGACGCTCTTTGAGTATCACATCCGCAGCTCGGACCAACAGCGAATCGGCATAGGAGTTAGTTATAGCTGACAGCGTCTTCATGGCACAGGGGGCCACTATCATGCCATCAGTCCTGAACGAACCGCTGGCAATTCTCGCCGCGATATCCTTATTGGAATACACCTCGTCCGCCAAAGCCTGCACGTCCTTAGCATTGCGATCAGTTTCAATGGCGATATTCAGCTTGGCCGAATCCGACATCACCAGGTGCGTTTCCACATCGGCAACGCGATGCAAAACTTCCAGCAACCTAATGCCATAGATCACTCCACTGGCGCCTGACAACCCAATAATTAAGCGCATGATTCGCTACCAATTCCTGCTAAATCCGTGAAAATATTCGGAATGTTGCATCAAACTCGAAGCACTGGCAAGGGAGTTCGGCAGCGAGTAACATGACACCTTTCAAAATTTTATGTTACGTCTTCGTCTCATTGCAAAGCACAGGAAATTCTCGGTCAGCCATGGCTAAAGCAAATCTTTTCTATGCCCAATCCGGTGGTGTTACATCAGTCATCAATGCCAGTGCCTGTGGCGTAATTGAAACTGCACGCAAGCACCGTGACAAAATCGGTAAAGTCTATGCTGGACACAACGGCATCGTAGGCGCGCTCAACGAAAACCTTATCGATACCAACAAGGAAAGCGCCAGGACTATCGCGGCTCTGCGCTCCACGCCGGCAGGCGCGTTCGGCAGCTGCCGCTACAAGCTAAAATCCTATGAGGAAAACCAGCGCGAATACGAACGCCTGATGGAAGTATTTCGCGCCCATAATATCCGCTACTTCCTCTACAACGGCGGTGGAGATTCTCAGGACACTGCCCACAAAGTCTCACAGCTCAGCCACAAAAAAGATTTCCCCATTACCTGCATTGGCATTCCCAAGACCGTCGACAACGATCTGCCAATTACCGACAACTGCCCCGGCTTTGGCTCTGTTGCCAAGTATGTAGCTGTGTCTATCCGCGAAGCAGGCCTGGACGTTGCCTCCATGTGCGATAGCTCGACCAAGATATTCGTCATGGAAGTGATGGGACGACATGCCGGATGGATTGCTGGTGCTGCTGGATTGGCAACTGAACAGGAAGGGGATGCCCCACATGTCATCCTGTTTCCAGAAATCGCATTTAACAAAGAAAAATTTCTCAAAAAAGTGCAGACCTGTGTCAGGAAATATGGTTACTGCGCCATCGTCGTATCGGAAGGTGCCCAGAATGCGGATGGCACATTCCTGGCCGACACCGGCGGCAAAGATGCCTTCGGTCACGTGCAGCTGGGTGGCGTGGCGCCGTTTGTTGCCAACATGATCAAGGATGCGCTGGGCTATAAATACCACTGGGCAGTCGCCGATTACCTGCAACGCTCGGCTCGACACATTGCGTCGTCAACGGACGTAGAGCAGGCGTATGCTGTAGGTCAGGCTGCTGTTGAATTCGCCTTGGCCGGCAAGGACGCCGTTATGCCTGCGATAGTGCGCAAGCCCACAAAAAAATACAGCTGGAAGATTGGCGAGGCCAGACTGGCGGATGTAGCAAACGTGGAGAAGATGATGCCGCGCAGCTATATCAGCCGAGATGGTTTTCACATTACTGACGCGGCAAGGGAATACTTTGCACCTCTGATTACCGGTGAAGACTATCCTCTGTATAAGAACGGACTACCTCAGTACGCCAGACTCAAGCGGGTGCTGGAACAGAAAAAACTGAAGAGATGGCGGGCAGCCTAGGCGCGCTTTCATTCAAGGTGCCAGGCGATCTATTTCCCAGGCATCTCCGCTACGAGAATAGCGAAAACGATCATGCAATCGATTTTGACCGCCTTGCCAAAACTCGATTTCACTCGGCACTACTCGATAGCCTCCCCAAAAGTCTGGCAGGGGAATCTCGCCCTCTCGGAATTTTTGCTTCAGCCGCTCAAATTCGTTCAGCAACAAAGAGCGTGAGGAGATGACTTTGCTCTGCGGGGATGCAGCCGCGGCCAGCTGACTGCCCTTGGGGCGGCTGGTGAAATAGCGAAGGGACTCAGCCTGCGAGACTTTTTTAGCAACTCCGCACACTTTTATCTGTCGCTCCACCACGTGCCATGGAAAATGCAGGCTTATCTTTGGATTGGCATCAATCTCGCTTGCTTTACGGCTACTGTAATTGGTGTAAAACACAAAGCCTGATTGATCAACATGCTTAAGCAGCACGATGCGCTGACTTGGCTGGCCATCCGGCGCAACGGTAGCTACGGTCATAGCCGTAGGGTCGGCCAAACCCAATTCAAGAAATTGTGCCATCCACTTTTCGAACTGATCGAAGGGATCATCTGCCAGATCTTCCCGTTCCAGCCCATCTTTCAGATACTCGCGGCGCAGCGCTTCTAGATCCATTGCTAGTTCTCTAATGGCCTCGCACCCACGCCGAATACGGGGTGCTAATAATTGTGAAGTGAATACTGTCTAAGCACTATACGCCCCCGGCGACTTAACGGATGAAGTCACCATAATTCCAGACCTGCTGGCGGGCAGTGCCGGTTTTGGCGTAGTAGAAAGTACCCTGGCCGTGTTTGTCGCCGGCAAAAAAGCCACCGATGAACTTATGACCCTCAGCCCAGCGGTAAGTCCCTTGCCCCTGAAAATGGTCGTTAACGAATTCACCTGTGTAGTTTTCGGTGTTTTCCTTGAGCCAGAATTCAGAGTGCTGGTTTTCGCGCCATACGGTTAGATTGAAAAAATAGGAACCAAAGCCGTTTCGCTTATTGTCTTGCCACTGACCAATATAGAGATTGCCCCTACCATTCCAATGCTTGCCGCGGCCTTCGCGAACGCCCATTTCCCAATTTCCCACATAGACTTCTTTCTCTGTCCAGGAAATTGGCATCTCGAGACGGCCGGTGCCGTTAAACTCTCCATCAAGAAAATTCCCGATGTAGCGGCCCTTGCCAAACTCGGTAGTGAGCTCGAGGCTGCCTTCACCGTTTATGCAGTCACCACGGATACACTCTTCCTCTCCGACGCCCTCCAGGGATTGAGCAGAAGAATTAACACTTACAAGGGTGCAAACCACAGCCACGGACAGTACTCGCAAGGCTTGCAGCCAATGACTATATTTCAGAATTTTTGCATTCATGATGGACTCCAAGTCCTTGAGTTTATTCAGACTATTGGAGCGTCGGATTATAGCGCGTAAATCCCGCAGACTGCAGGTATGGCTAAAGCCCCCGAATCCTGCCTGACTAAGGCCGGATATCCCCAAATCACGCGCTCTGAAGCCGTGACCGGCGGCTGTATCAATGCCGCCTGCAGATTGGCCCTGGCAGATGGCCAAACCCTGTTCCTGAAACCAAATCCACAGGCACCCGCCGACATGTTTGCGGCAGAAGCTCCAGGGCTTGCAGCTCTGACAGAGCGCATGGCAATCCGAATCCAGAACGTGTTACATGCCAACAAGCACTTCATACTGATGGAAGATCTTGGCGCTGGCGCTAGAAAGCGTGGCTATTGGCGGACGCTCGGTGCCGGGCTATCAGTTCTTCGCCCAGAAGCGAAGCCAGTCGCTGTCTTGAACAAGGTTTGCTGCAGACTGAATTGATGACAAAACTTAATCGCATAGCCGAACGCTTTCCACAGAGTTCATGAGATGCCGGCTGTGCTGATGCACGGCTTTCCTGACGAATTATATGACAGTTGCCGGGCCAATAGTACTTTAGCCGAGGATTGGGAGCTGCGCATCCAGCTCTATAACCTCTACCACCTGTTGAATCATTTGCTTCTATTTGGCGGCAGCTGCCTCGCCTCGGTTGCAGGCATTGTTGACCGCTATAGCCGCCAGGTCAGGTGAGCCTCCGCAGCACATTGAGTGGGCTGGTCCGCACCACACCGCGGGTGGATAGTATGCCCAGACCAGCAATAATAAGCGTGCCAAGCAAAGGCCCCAGTGGCCACACCCAGTAATGGAATGAGAAATCCTGCTCAAAGACCTCTTGCTGCAAATAATACAGACTCGCCTCAGCGCCAATGGTAGCGATCAGGCCGGCAATAAACCCAATCGTGGCGAACTCAATGAGCAGGCTGGTCATGATCAGTCTCTGCCCTGCACCCAGGGTGCGCAAAATGGCATTTTCATGGAAGCGTTCATCCAGGCTGGCATTAACGCAGGACAACAAGACCAGGGCACCACACACCAATACCAGCACCGAGATTAACTCAATAGCCGAGGTAACCTGAGCGATGATGGTTTGAATCTGTTCAATCAGCGCATCGATCTCAATGACCACCATGGTTGGCACAAGCCGTATGAGGTCATTTAACAGCATTTTCTGCTCCTGCTCCATCAAAGCTGTTGACAGGTAGGTCCCGCCGAGATGGTCGATGGTGCCGGGAGAAAAAATAATAAAAAAGTTGGGCTGCATATTATCCCAGCGGACGCTGCGGAAGTTGCTTACTTCTGCGTAGACCGTCTGCTGGTTTATTTCAAACTCGAGACGATCACCAAGTTCTAGATCCAGCCACTCAGCATAATCCTGTTCGATTGACACATAGCCAGGCTGGGGATTGGAGCCCCACCAATCACCGGCGGTAATCCCGTTGTCTGGCGGCACTTCATCTGCCCAAGTAACCTGGCGCCGGCTCAATCTACCGCGGACTCGGCGACCAGTCTGGCCCTCACCTGTCACACCGGTATCCGTTTCGCCCGCAACAGCCTGAGCCGCCTCACTGAGTTCCACGTCATCAAAATTGGCGTTCTCCGTAAGACTGTTTTGCTCATCATCACCGAGATTGCCTTTGGGATTGGGCTCGTCTCCATTTACGCGGGTAACCCTCGCGCTGACCAGAGGGTAGAAAGCATTGCCCTCGATACCGTTATCAGCGAAAAAATTCTCAATCTCGCCGACCTGATTGCGAGTGATATTCATCATGAAGTGATTTGGCGTATCCTCCGGCAACTGCGCCTGCCATTCATCGATCAGGTCAGTTCGCAGCAGCGTCAGAATCAATAGCGACATGATGGTCACAGAGAACACCATAACCTGTAGCACGTTCTGGCTGCGCCGCCTGCGAGCCGCCGTCATAGCCAGCTTCCAAGCGTTGCCAGCCTTCATGCCAGCTGAGCCACCCGAGCGCAGGAATAGATAGGAGATGACCGACAGGAACAGAGCAATGCCTGCTACCGAACTTACCAGCACAGAAGTCAACACCAAATCCTGGCTATACCAATACACCAGAAAGATAGTGCCAAGTATCCCAAACACATAGGGAACTTTGTCACTGATCTTCTGTTGGCTCATGTCTTTGCGCAGCACACGCAGGGGCGGCGTTTCCCGTAGCGCTAACAATGGCGGCAAGGCGAACGCCAGCAAACAGATGACAGCCGTCAGCGCGCCAATCACATATGGTTGAAGACCAGGCTCGGGCAGCGTAACCAGTAAAATAGATTGCAATAGCTGCAGGATGCCCTGATGTACCAGCCATCCCAAAACCCAGCCAGCGAGCACAGCAGATAACGCCAGCACGAGCTGCACAGTAAGGTAAATGAAAGTTATCTGGGAGGAGGTGCACCCCAGCGTTTTAAGGATCGCAACATAATCGTAGTGACGCTCACTGTAACGTTTGGCCGTCAGCGCAATCGCAACGCCGGCCAGAATAACCGCAAACAGGGAACCCAGCAGCAAGAAGCTCTCTGCGCGATCCAGCGCATCGGCCACCTCCTCGCTCTCGTCTCGCACATCACGGATGTAGAACCGACCCCGCCATTCCTCCTGAGCTCGAAACCACTGTTCAAAATCATCCAGTTCGGCTAATTCATCGCTTGCGAACAGGTAGCGGTAGCTAACCCGACTTCCCAACTGCACGACGTTGGTGGACGGCACGTCAGCCATGTTGAGCATTAGCCTCGGGCCCGCGTTATCCATCATGTTGCCACCGGTCCGGTCCGGTTCTGTGATGATAATCTTGCTCACTAGGAGCTCGGCTTCACCGACAAACACAGTGTCGCCTACTTCTATTTCAAGCGCCGACAGAGCTCTAGCTTCAAGCCATACCTCCCCCGAGGGAGGTCCACTTAAAACAGGCCTGCCACGGGTAAATGCCGCCTCAGTAATAATGACTTCTCCACGCAGGGGATAGGCGTCACTCACCGCTTTAGCCGCCACCAGCATATTGCCGGAGTCAGAGAACGCCATCGATGTGAAGGAAAGCGTCTGCGCGGTGCTCAAGCCCCTGGCCTGCCCCTCTGCTAGAACCTCTTCCGGTAACTCTCCGCGTCCGCTGACGATGCGATCTGCTGCAAGCATATTCGCAGATTCCAGCAGCAAGGCTTTTTCCAATCTATCTGTGAACAAGGCGATGCCGGTGACTGAGGTCACGGCCATAACAAGGGCAATAAATAACAGGCGCAACTCACCCCCATTCCAGTCGCGCCAGAGCAAGCGCAGAGCCACAGTAGCGAGATTGGAACTCATGGCAGAAGGTTTTTTTAAGCTGTCGAACGCGTCCTCAGGCACTCACTTTTTCCTCTACGGTATTCATTGTGTCTTCCGCGATTTTGCCTGCCACCAGTTTGATGACGCGATTGCAGCGCTGTGCAAGGCGCTCATCATGAGTCACCAAGACCAGCGTGGTGGAAAACTCTCGATTGAGTTCGAACAGCAGTTCGACAACTTTTTGCCCGGTAGCTGTATCCAGATTACCAGTTGGTTCGTCGGCAAACAGGATTTTCGCCTGAGTCGCGAATGCACGTGCGATGGCAACCCGCTGCTGCTCACCTCCGGATAATTGATTAGGGTAGTGATGCCAGCGTTCTTCGAGTCCGACGCGCTGCAGCAGCTGTTTAGCCTTGTCCCGAGCCTTGTCATCTCCTTTTAATTCGATCGGCAGCATGACGTTTTCCAGCGCAGTCAGACTGGGCAGAAGCTGAAATGACTGAAACACAAAACCAACCAGCTGCCCCCGCAGCATGGCACGCTGCTCTTCATCCATTTCGGTCAGATTGTTGTCATCCAGCAGAACATCACCACTACTGGCACCGTCCAGCCCGGCCATCAGACCCAGCAAGGTGGATTTACCCGAACCCGACGCACCGACAATCGCGACTATCTCACCCTCATTTACCTTAAGAGTAATGCCCTTTAATATAGTTAACAGTCCCTCACTGGTGTCCACGCTCTTCACCAGGTTTCGAGTTTCGATCATGTCATGCAGCTCCAAGGCACTGGGGGCCTGATTATAGACGATTACTCACGGGCCTAACTTTACAGGGATGATCCTGTGTTTGCTATATTAAGAGCTGGAGCATCAGCTTCAACTTCCAATACGACTCTACTTCACTAGATTCAGGATCTTACTTAGCACTTGTTACGTTACTTATTTTTCACTTAACTTAGATTTTTTTACGTTACTTTCAGAGACACGGTTTACGAGAATGCCAGCTTCTTGAAATTCCGAGCTTTACAAATTGATGATAGTCAATTCAGATAAGCACGGCGGATAGGTAACATAGATAGCCCCGCCAATACCTGACGATGCAATGAGATACCTTACTTTACGACTACTTACCACTTTTCTGCTCTGCCTGGTTTGGGCAAATAGCTCACGTGGCGACGGAGAAAAGACGGTATTGGTGTTCGGAGACAGCCTCAGTGCGTCCTACGGCATCAAAGAAGAACAGGGTTGGGTAAACCTGCTGTCTGAAAAATTGCGCCAAGCACAATCGCCCTACTCGGTGATCAATGCCAGTGTTAGCGGCGAAACCTCCAGCGGCGGCCTGTCCAGGCTGCCCGCCGTCCTGGCGGAATTTCAGCCCAGCGTGGTTATTTTGGAGCTTGGAGGAAATGACGGGTTGCGCGGTCTGCCCCTAACGACCCTGCAAGTAAACCTCGAGGAAATGGTTAGCCTCAGCCAACAGGCGGGTGCAGAGGTGCTGCTGGCGGGAATCCAGATCCCCCCAAACTATGGACCCCGATATACTGAACCATTTTATGCCCTGTTCGGCGAGATTGCAGAGACTGAGGAATTACCTTTCGTCCCCTTCCTCATCGATGGTATCCCGCAACAGCCTGAACTCATGCAAAATGATGGTATTCATCCCCGCGCAGAAGCACAGCACATGATACTCGACAATGTGTGGCCAGTTTTGGCGCCCATGCTGCAATAGAAACGCCCGCAGCAGTTGCAGCAGGTTGCTCCTCGCTGGAACTTAGTGGCAAGACAGTTCTACATTCGTATTTGCGAAAACTGCTAAGGCCGGCAAACAAGCAATACTTGCTCTCACATTCGCGGAATAATTCTAAGGGCAGTAATTGACTCAGCAGGCGGCTCAAGCGTTAGACGATGCTGAGTGCAATATTAGCGGACTGGTCCATCGAGAAGCCTTTACCTTCATACCATTTGCGTAAGATCTCACGCTCTCCTTTGGCTTCGCCATAGATTGCGTTCACCCGCTCCTCTTTGCAGAATCAAATCACCCTTCCAGCAGAGCGCTACCTATGCCCTTGTTTCGGTTATTTTGGGAAACCTTGATAACCTTGAAGCAATAGCTGACACCTGGCGCTATGAAAGCATCTTTTGCACCCCCGTTCACCTGATTACGAGACTGACGCTCAGGCTTTGAGCTCAACTGGGCATAAGCTATCGGGTTGGGGACGCTGTACGCCTAAAAGAACAGACGTGGCGCCAGGCCATCTGGCTTAGTCAACTTGATGTTGGGTACGTTGCAGTTCAGATCGCTCATAATTCACACCTTCCCCAGCGAGCCTAAAGAGATACCGCCTTCAAATGGATCTCACAAGGAGTAATTTCCGCTGAGGGCAGATCTTGCGCCATTTCAAAGCCCTTTTTGCGCAAAAGATTGGGCGAGCTCTACAACGCTGCCAATGTGATCGAACTCAAAGTATCAAAGAACTCACAGACCTGTGAGCAAGTTATCGTGGAGCGTCGGGGGGATTTGCCGCGTTTTTCGTGGTATCGACCTCATTAAGCCGATATAGCATCAAGGCAGAAGCGAGGTTGCAGCTCGCGATCACCACCAGAGACAAATCGTAGTTGCCTGCAATATCATAGTAATACGCCACCAGGATGGGGCCCAGGGCCGACATGCCAAAAGTAAAAGGCATGGCTGTAGAGCGCACGGATCCCAGGTAGCGACGCCCAAACACAGAGGCCCAAATCACTTCCTGAAGCGGCAGCAAACCACCCCAGCCTACTCCCATTAACAGGAATCCCCCATACACCCAGGAGTCGAGTTGCTGGTTAATGCTCCAGACTATCAGCAGGATGGCAGAACCGGTTATCGCCGCGCCTATGGCTGCCAATTTCTTTGGGCTATACAAATCTATCAGGATTCCCCAAAACGGCTTACTAAAGAATGCTGGCACAGAGGCGAGGGAAATCATGCTTGAGGCGACCAATCTAGAGTAGCCCGCGTCCGTCATTAATGGGATGGTCTGGGTTAGCATCACGGTGATTGATATTTGAAATAGACCAAAGGCCAGCACGAGAAAGTAAAAGCTGGATGTGCGCATAGCCTGTGCCCTGGTCATAGACTTGTCAAAATCAAGCCGCGCCGCGTCACCTTTGCCGGACGCCACCTCATCGTGACTATGCCCATCGGGGTGTTGGTCAAAATCTTCGGGGCAACGCCGGACCACCAGCGCAGCAGGTAGGGTAAGAAGCAGCGCCACCAGGCCCAGAATGCGCCAAGAATCCCGCCAGCCAAAGTTGTCCACCAGCAGCGTGGCCACTGGTGGCAGCACGATGCCAGCTAACGAGATCCCCATTCCTGCCAGGGCAACCGCCTTACCACGTTTCTCGACAAACCATTTACCAAGTGTGACATTCACCACGAGGTTGCCAATCATCGCCGAGCCCATGGTTAGCATCAGACCATTGATCAGCAACCATTGGCCCAAGGTATTGATACTGCCAAGACTGAACATGGCTGCAGACAGCACTAGTGCGCCCACTACAATGAATGGCCGCCCGCCCCATCGATCAATATGTGTGCCAATCAGGAAACCTGTGGTGGCGAGCACAACCTGCCCAATAGAGCGCGCGGCGGTAAATTCCGCGCGGCTCCAGGCAAATTCCTCGGTCATAGGTATCAGAAAAGAACCCACCACGTAATTTGCCATGCCCACAGCAACGAACTGGGTTATGAACCCTGCCGCTACAATCCAATAGCCGTAGTAGACGCGAGACATATAAATAATTGATTAGGTTCAAAGGAAAAGCGGGGAGATTCTATTTCAAAGCATCACGATAGTACAGAATCGCAGAAAAATACCTAATACCAAGATATAAAGTATTACATCTGACCCTATAATTAGGATAAACCCACAGCGAAATCAGCGAGGAATGCTAGTGAGCAAAAGGTAGAAAGCAGACCGGATTCTACAACTGCAATCAGCTCTGTATACGTGCGCGCGTTTCTTTAGCGAGCGGAATACATCTCAAACGGATTGCCTTTAATTATGGGACTAAAATCCCATCCTGATTGCAGCCGCAGCACGCCGATTGGGGCGGGTAGATTGACCAGTTGGTCATTGCATATACCTGCAGATGCGAGAGCTATCTGTGTACAAAGGAGACAAGCGATAGCGAGCCAAAACCGTAGGTATAGCTATGTGGATGTCAGGCGCAGGCAGCGCATCCCTTATATGGTAATACTGAGGTTCAAACCAGTAGACAAATTGCTGATAGTTTCTACCAGGTGATAGACGTTGCGGTCATGTTCTAGATTGAGAGGGAGAAACACCTGTCCCATTTCCTGGTAGTGGCGCTCTAATAATAATGAAATAGCCCTTCTTCGCCTGCACAGATCGCCAGGTATTGATTTATAATCGGCTCCAGGCCATAGAGAATGGATTCTACGACCAGGGCGTGCCCAATAGAGACCTCAAGAATATTGGGAATTTCCAAAAACCTTCTCAGATTCTTAATATCCAAATCGTGACCCGCGTTGACACCAATACCAAGCTGCTGCGCCTGCTCTGCCGTCGCCTCATAACTTTCAAACAATCGATGCTCAGATTCCAAGTCATAATGCTGCGCGTAACCCTCGGTATAGAGTTCAATACGATCAGCACCGACTGTCTTCACGCCTGCCACTAGCTCGGGATTAGGGTCCAAGAACAGGCTACTACGAATACCCGCTTGTTTAAGCCGCGCCAAAACGCTGCTTAACAACGTTTGATTTACCCCAACATCCCAACCGTGATCAGAAGTCAACTGCGCCGGGTCGTCAGGCACGAGCGTGCACTGCGCTGGCTTTGCTGCCAGCACCAGCGCGAGAAATTCTTCGGAGGGGTAACCCTCTATATTGAATTCGACATCCGGGTAAAGACGCAAAAGCTCCGCCAGATCATGGACATCCTGACGCGTTACATGCCGTTCATCTGGTCGAGGATGCACAGTGACTCCTCTAACACCAAGATTCATCAACTTGCCGACAAAATTACATAGATTTGGGAAATCACGCCCCCGGGAATTTCGCAACAAGGCGATCTTGTTGACATTTACGCTCAGCATAGTCATCGAGTTGTCTCCTGAAACTGCAGGCCCACAGGGCCAATAATCGTAATTGCTAAAAACAAGTGTTTAGGCGCCGGCGCACAGAAAGTCCATGGCTATTTTCTTAAAAGCCTGCGGCTTATCGGCATGGAGCCAGTGTCCCGCACCCATTATGATCTTCACGTCAGAATCAGGAAACAGGGACTGGATCTCCTTTTCATGGGAAGACTGAATGTAAGTGGATTCAGCGCCTTTCACAAACAGAGTCGGTTTTTCATAGCTGCCTGCATGCACAGGCATAACGCGCAGCGCGTCATAGTGGGCCTCAATCGCGGCGAGATTCAAACGCCAGCGAAAATCACCTTCCGGTCGCCGCAGCAGATTGGTGAGGACGAACTTCCGAGTTGGCTCATCCAGAATGTAATCACGCAGGAATTCCTCCGCCTCCCTGCGACTCGCAATGGATTCCAACGGCAAGGCATTCATTCCCGCAATGACCCGCAAATGCCCATTAGCCTGCTTCGGATAGGAGACCGGTGCGATATCCACCACCAAAAGCCGTTCAACGAGATCTGACTGAGTTAACGCGAGCTCCATGCCAACCTTCCCCCCCATGGAATGACCGAGGATAAGGCAGCCTTTTAGGCCAAGGTCTGCAATCAGGGCAGCTACATCGCTTGCCATGACTGGATAGTCGAACTCGGCTGCGTGTGGCGAATCACCGTGGTTACGTAGATCGATTCCGTAGACTGAAAAATGTTCAGCGAACTGCTTGCAGTGCCAACCCCAGTTGACCAGACTGCCAAACAGGCCGTGTAACACCAGCAGGGCCGGCCCATTGTCTGAATACTTTCTAAAATTGAGAGGAATCGCGGTCAACTTAATCAAGCTCCGCTAGCAGCGCTTTAACGCCTTCATGGTGCGACTTGGTCTTGAACCTGTCCATGATGTGGACCAGCCTGCCTTCTTGATTGATGATAAACGTTGTGCGAATCAAGCCCACGAATTCGCGCCCCATGAATTTCTTTAAACCCCATACGCCATATTTGTCAGCCACTTCATGACCTTCATCTGATAGCAGAGTGAAATTCAGTGATTCCTTGTCTTCAAATTTCTTCAGGCGAGCAATAGGGTCGGGACTCACACCCAGCGCCACTGCATTGAATTTTTTCAATTCCTGCTGTGAATCGCGCAAGCCACAGGCCTGCACGGTGCAACCCGGCGTCATCGCCTTGGGATAGAAGTAAAGAACCACGTGGCTTTCGCCGCGAAAGCCCTTCAGCGAAACCTTGTCACCGTTTTGATCCTGTAATGTGAATGCGGGGGCTAGATTGCCAAGCTTGGGGACACTCATCGACTGCTGACCTCTCCTGTTGGGGTGAGTTTGAGGATTGATAGATGGAAAATTTGCCGGCCTGGATCCGTCAGGCTCCAGCTTACATTATACCGGGGCTGGGCGAGCCCATGTTAAACTCTCTGCATGAATTCACGTCCCCGCTCCATTGTGGTTTTGACAGGCGCAGGCATCTCTGCCGAGTCAGGTATAGAGACTTTTAGAGCCACAGACGGCCTGTGGGCAAATCACCCCGTGGAGGATGTGGCCACACCCGAAGGCTTTGAGCGTAATCCACAGCTGGTATATCAATTTTATAACCAGCGGCGGCGACAGCTGCTATCACAAGAGATAAGGCCAAACCCGGCACACACCGCGCTGGCTCGATTTGAGCATGAATTCGACGGCGAATTTCTGCTGGTTACCCAAAATGTCGATAATCTGCACGAGCGCGCAGGTAGTGACAAGCTGCTGCACATGCACGGCGAATTGCTGAAGATGCGATGCCTGAACTCAAAGCTGATATTCGATATCAGCGAAGACCTGGACTTCGATACCCACTGCCGCTGCTGCCGTTCTGCAGGTAATCTGCGACCCCATGTAGTCTGGTTTGGTGAAATGCCCTTCCACATGAACCAGATTAACAATGCACTCGAAAGCTGCGATTTGTTCGTTGCCATAGGCACGTCAGGTAATGTCTATCCGGCCTCTGGTTTTTACCAGACCGCGAAGATAAGGCGGGCTCATACTTGGGAGTTGAATTTGGAAGAAACCGGCTCATCTTTCGACACGCACGTCTATGGCCCGGCCACGGAAACAGTACCGCAGTTTTTTGAAAAAATCCTGCAGCCGTCATAAAGGCCATGATCACGTAATTTGATCTAAAGTGTGGTGAGCTCACAGGATGGACTCTCAGTAAGTTGAGCCAATCTCCATTAAATTCCGTATACTCCGCGCGCTGCTCGCCACACCACCGCGCAATGATTTTTATTGGTCAAGGAAACTGAATGATGCTGAAGAAAATTCTGAAAGGACTTGGTGCCGTCCTGGTGCTGGCCGTCAGCCTGGCAATCGCAACCTATGTCGCCACCGGCCCCAGCCGTCCAGACTCAGCATCAAGCAGTGCGGAATGGCTGCAGGCGGGGCCACATAGGGTCTCCAGCGCCGACTTCACCTTCGTCGACAGCTCGCGCCCCACCAATGAAAATCGCGGATCCCCCGGCAAACCCGAACGCACTTTCCCCACCACGATTTGGTATCCACAGGGTCTCGACGGCCAGCTACCCCTGATCATTCATAGTCATGGCATTGTCTCCAACGGTGCGGAGATGCCTTACGTAGCAGAAGCCCTGGCCAGCCATGGTTATATCGTAGCCGCCGCCGACTATCCCCTAACATCTAGCTCTACACCAGGCGGCGCCAACGGTGACGATGTGGTGAACCAACCCGCCGACGTGAGTTTCCTGATTGATTCAGTACTGAATTTGAGTGCGGACGAGAAGCCGTTTGCTGGTGAAGTGGATGGCAACCGCATCGGTTTAAGTGGTTATTCATTGGGTGGCCTGACCACGTATCTCACCACTTACCATCCGCGCTGGCGCGATCCCAGGGTAGCCGCAGCAGTCGCAATAGCAGGTCCCTCGGCGATCTTTTCCGCCCCCTTCTTCGGCACCACAGATGTGCCTGTGCTGGCAATCGCCGGAACCGCCGATGCATTAATAGAATACGCAAGAAATGCAGCAGATCTGGATACTCGCGCTCCTGATGTGTCAGTTGTCACCATTGAGGGCGGCTCTCACCTGGGGTTTGTTGGCGTATCCGACCCTACTTTCCGCTTCATGGATAATCCTGACACGCTAGGCTGCAGCGCGGTAACTGCAGTATTGGGAGATGACCCCAACGCAGTCTTCAGGACCATGGGAAGCGTCACCGAAGGCATAGATCCTAATCGTGACCTACCTGGAATCTGCGATTACGGCTATGGTGAGACTACCCATCCAGGCAGACAGCAGATGATCACTCAACTCGCAAGTGTGAGTTTCTTTGAATCGGTGTTCAGCGCTGACGGCGATCGTCGCGCTGCTGCTCGCAGGCAGCTGACCCAGGCACTGGCATCGGATTTCGAAGAAGTGGCCTTTGCCCCAGCACCGCGGTAGCGAGGTACGGGGTAAATTTCCGAGCACATCAATTAGAAATCGCGACCTAGACGACCAGGGTCAGCTTTTCCAGCAGCAGGCACTTCTCGTCATCACAGAGTTGAATGCTGGCATCGATGCTGAGGCGATTCTCTGCTGCCCCACCCTGCGCGAGACGACTAGCGTGCAGCTCGATTGTCACGACGCCACTGTAAATGTCCACCTCGACATCACCTGACTGCAGCGTCCCAGTGGGCTCCGGATAGTTTATGGCCACAGTCTCCCAACCCGCACCTTCACTCAAAGCCACAATCAGCGGCTCAAAGCTGCCCGCAGTCGCATGTGGTGCAGTGACATGCCACGGTTCAAGAATATCAATGACCAATGTAACGCGGGCGGAGATATCACCTGATTCTGGTTCAAGCTCACGGTCGACCTGCTTGGAAGCAGCAATCTTCAGCACCCCGTTAGCCGCGTACTGCAGCGGGTCACGGGTGCCTTCCTCACTGCGAGAAGCCAGCCGTAAAAGAGAACACTGACTGATAGGATTGTCATTAATAACAGCCGCCAGCCCAGTGAGGGCTTTAGTGAAAACCGCCTGAATTGGCAAATTCGAGAATTCTGCGGGCGCCCGCGCCTGCCGCTGCTGAAGAGACAGCAGACAGTCCAGCATAGTCGCCACCGGTGACAGCGTCGCGCCATCGGCCGCGTTACTGGACCTGACCAGCTTGGGACCCGTTTGCTTGCTTGGGCCCAGCAGCAGCACCGCATCATTGGCGTCCCAGAAATCATTGATGACACGCCCTGTCAGGCTGAAGGCCTGCACCAGGTATTCATTCTTATCGGTGACATCATACAGCGCGATCAAGGCCTGGATCAGGTTGCTGTAGTCCTCCAGCTGACCCGCGATTGACACCACGCCGTTCAAGTAGATGCGCTTGAGTTCACTCGAATCCTTCAGGTTGTTGTCGAGCATGCGCTGTACTGCAGCCTCGGCAGCATGCAACCACGCAGAAGCGTTTTCCCCTGGCACAAGCTGACTGGCCTGTATTAGAGAAGTTGCCATGTGGGCACACCAACTCACAATGAGCTTGTCATCGCGCAGTGGATGCTCGCGTTGACCCCGCAAGTGATAGAGAGTAGCTAACAACTCGTCCAGATCAGCGTAGAAATCAGGCCCATATTCCCGCGCAAACTGACCCAGGCTGCGGGACAGATTCAGAATAGTTCGGCCCTCAAAGTTACCGTGTGCAGTCACGCCAAACAGCTCGATCGCCAGCTGCGATTGCTTTGAGGGCAAGCGTTCCTCTAGCTCGGATTTATCCCACACAAAGAAAGAGCCTTCCTCACCCTCACTGTCGGCGTCAGTCGCGGAGTAAAAACCACCCTCTTCTAACTGCATGTCTTTAAGCACATAATCACAGGTCTGCCTGGCAATGCGGGCAAAAAACTCGTGTCCGGTAAGCTGGTAAGCCGCGCTGTAAACCAGGCCCAACTGGGACTGGTTATAGAGCATTTTTTCGAAGTGCGGGACCAACCATTCTTCGTCGACGCTGTAGCGATGAAATCCGCCAGCCACCTGATCATAGATTCCCCCTCGACCCATACCTTCCAGAGCACGCTCGAGAAAACCCAAAGCTGCGCCATCGTCATAACGCGTTACGCGGTCCAACAGAAACAGCAGAATCGGCTCTTGAGGAAACTTGGGTGCGCCAGCCAAACCACCGAGAATGCGATCTTCGCGCTGAAACAGCGCCTTTAGCGTGTTGTCGACGACACTGCTTTGCAGCACCTCGGTGGGTTTGCGTTCGCTCAGAATTCTGTTGATCGCCTGGTAAATACTGTGGGCGCTCTTGTCCAGGTCTTCTCGCTTATCCTGCCAGGCAGAGTTAATCTGATTTAGGATTTGCATGAAAGAGGGAGCAGGATAGTAAGTGCCGCCAAAGAAAGGGCGCCCGTCTGGTAATAAAAAGTTAGACATGGGCCACCCGCCGTGACCTGAAACCAGCTGCACTCCGGTCATGTAGATTTCATCAATATCCGGAAACTGCTCCCGGTCCATTTTGATACTGATGAAATGCTGGTTTAGAAGTTTAGCCACCTCAATATTGTCAAAGCTCTCTACTTCCATGACGTGACACCAGTGGCAAGTTGAGTAGCCGATCGAGAGAAAAATCGGTTTGTTTTCTGCCCTGGCGGCAGCAAAGGCCTCGCCTCCCCACGGATACCAGTTGACCGGATTGTGTGCGTGCTGCAGCAGGTAGGGAGAATCCTCCAGAATCAGACGATTTATGAACAAGCTCGCACCCGTTTCCTCGTCTAGGTGATCGGTGCGCTTGTCGTAGCTGCCTTCCTTGCGCGTTTCAGCGTCCCGCAACCTGGCCTCGAGAGTGCTGTTTTCCGTTTCTGCCATATTTAAACCTGCATGCTAAACTTTTGTATTAAGTCCTTGTGCAGCACTGGCTCTCTGCCAGCCTGATCAGGCGTGAATTTGTATCCGTTGCGTTAGACTACATTCGACAGAACTCCAAAGCATGGTAATTCAGTCAACCCTTCTGAAGACCAGATAACCTTGACCCTGAATCTGAACGAGGTATTTGATTACACCTGTCGGGAGGCTCTCCAATAAGCCTTTGCGGCGGTTAATCTAGCCATTATTAATGCCCAGCCGGGACCTCACAAGAAAAGCCCGGCAACAAAACCTGTGAAAGAAAAACCCGCTCGGCCGGTTTTTGTGAAATAACCGCACCGCATTCGCGTGTGCGGTCCTCAATTGCCCTTTTGATACACCTGCGCTTGCGGGGTTTTTTATCTGAGCTGGAAATGGCTGCGCGGCTAGATCATCCTAATGAGCGCCTCTAGCTCATCTGGAAAAGGGCCTCTAGCTCATCTGGAAAATAGGGGCGGTTACGCGCATTGACGGCAGTAGTGGTGATCCTCGCCCGGAGAACCGCAGTTTGATCCGCCGCCAGAGCTATGGACTGCTCAAAAACCAGTTTTACTGGCGAGGGCCGCTGCGGACTGACCGTCACTACAAATTCTTCTCCGGCCTGCAGCGAGCGTCGGTAGTCAATTTCTGCCCTCACCACCACAATGATTATGCCCCGCGCAGTCAGCTCAGCAAAACTCAGGCCACGGCTGAGCAGGTATTCATGACGGGCGTGCTCTAGGTAATGCTGATAGACAGCATTATTAACTATGCCCTGCATATCGCACTCATAGTCTCTAACCGTCATTTGCAAGCTGAATGAAATGTCAGTCACAGTGTTTATTCCCGATTAGGCTGCAGGCGCCGTCCTGATGGACTACCTGCGTGGAAACAGCAGCCTATCTCATTTCCTTCACGCCTCATAGTTGGCGAACTCACAACCCCACACCTATTCTGAATCTAAAGGAGCGGAAATTCGGAAGAAGGATGTGCTGAATCGTAAGCAAAGCGAATTAACATAGCAATTACAGGGAACTTCCACCTTGGACAGGTAGTTAAACATCAGCTGTTCGGCAAGCTCGGCCCAAAGCTTTCCGGTGAAGATGATTACCAAATTCTGCTGGGTTAGAATCTCCACGTGAGAGCAAGTGACCGCGATTTCAGTATCTGCCATCAGTGCTTTTGCCTCATGGTAGATATCGCTATTGTTTTCGTGCCAGAATCTGTCCTATTTTCGTCCCAACCCCGTTAGAGAAGCCCTATGAAATCAATCCCTATACTGTTTTCCGCTCTCGCACTGGCGACCGCTTCACTATGCGGCCAGTCATTTGCCGACCACCACGGTGAAGCCGAAATGATGACGCTAGAAAGCGTCAGCCGCGGCGACCATCGCAGCGAGGCTAATGTAGCCCGCAATGAATGGCGCCATCCGCTGGAAACCCTTGAATTTTTTGGCCTGGAATCGGATACAACAATAATTGAGATATTGCCCTCAACCGGTTGGTACGCCGAGATTATCGCGCCTTATGTTCGCGACCACGGCAAATATTATGCCGCGCATTTTTCGCCAAACGCCTCTGCCGGCTTTATGCCGCGCATACTTGGTGTATTTGAAGAGAAAATCACTGATCGGCCCGATCTCTATGGCCGCGTAACCGTGCGCCATTTAAATCCTCCCCACGAGGTAGTGGTTGCGCCCGCAGAAAGCGCAGATATGGCGCTAACTTTCCGCAACGTTCACAACTGGATCCTGGCTGAACAGGAACATGAGTTCTTTGCCTCTTTTTATGCCGCGCTCAAGCCTGGAGGTATCCTCGGCGTTGTTGAACACCGTGCCAAGCCCGGGACTAGCGTGCAGGTTATGAAGGATTCCGGTTACGTCACCGAGGCCTACGTCAAAGAAGTTGCGGCTGCCGCGGGTTTCGAGTTTGTCGAGTCCTCTGAGATCAACGCCAACTCACGAGACACTGCCGACCATCCAGAGGGCGTTTGGACACTCCCTCCAAACTACCGGATGGGTGACACTGACCGCGACAAATATGCCGCGATCGGTGAGAGTGATCGCATGACCCTGAAGTTCACGAAACCAATGCACTGAGACCTCAATCCTTTTCCAGTTAAGGACAAGCCTGCCATGAGCCTGAAAGTAGAATTTCATTACGATTTCGCTAGCCCCAATACCTATTTCTGTCACCGGGTTATTCCCGAGATTGTTGAACGCACAGGGCAATCGATTACCTGCTTCCCAGTTCTGCTGGGTGGATTGTTCAAGGCAACCAACAACCGCTCGCCGATGGAGCAATTCGCCGATGTGAAGAACAAGAAAGAATACCAGGCCAGGGAGACTGAGCGTTTCATTGCTCGGCATGAGTTGGCTGATTACAAATTTAATCCACACTTTCCTGTCAATACGCTCCACCTGATGCGCGGCGCTGTGTTTGCCAGCCACCACGACTACTATGCACTTTATATCGAAGCCATGTACCAGTGTATGTGGGAGCAAGGCAAAGATATGTCTGATCTTGAAGTAGTCGCCGAGTCACTACGCGCACACGGTCTGCCTGCCGAGGAGATCATTTCGGGCACGCAAGACCCTGCGATTAAACAAGAATTGATTAACAACACAGCCCAATCTGCTGAACGCGGCGCTTTCGGCTCACCTACATTTTTTATCGGCGATGAAATGTATTTCGGGAAGGACCGGCTGCGGGAAGTTGAGGAAGAAATTATTGCGCAACTGGGTTAAACGCGCTCCCACCGCAAGCATTCGAGTCGCACTAATCGGCGCGATCGAAGTAACGCACCAGCTCAATCGGCTCGCGAAAAGAATCGGGCTGAATCATCATCTCTATACGAAGTCTTGCGCCGTTGGCTTCCAGGGTATAGGTCTCGATAGTAAAGCCACCGTCGCGCGGCCTGCCTTCCACAACCAGGGCGTTGGCTTCGAACAAGCCCGATGACCAGTCCTCTCCTCCCTCTGAGTAAAAGTCTGCTGCTGATGCACGGCGGCGGCGGCCGTCAGTGTGCAACACGCGCGGGAAATCATTTTCATAGGTAAAGCGGAGTTCGGGTTCGGCGACCTCTATGGTCAGCACGTCGTCGTAGGAGATTCGATCATAAAGTTCGTGCTCAGGAGGACCGCCGCGATAAAAATCTTCCTGACGGTTAAAGAAGCCGCGGCCGCCTTTGCCGCCACCGGCTTCTATCGCCTCTTCCACCGCATCGTCCGTGTTGTCGCTGAGTTCGTCATTGATAACCCATTGCCCAGCAAGCCCCGTGCGAATATCCACATCTTGGGCAAGGCTATAGCCCGCTCCCAGGGCTAGCGACAGGGTGAGCAGGCTGAATCTGATCAGTCGGAAAAACTGCAACATCAATAACTCTCTAAGGACGCGCTGAACAATTATTCAAACGGGTTTACGGAAAAAGTGCAAGCTAAGACATTTTAGTCCCCTGAGCCTTCCTTACCGGGCGCTTTAAAGAAAATGGCACAATTACCGATGCTCAGCTTCGCCGCGATCACCAGCACAACAAACAGCAATACGTAGTAAATCGGGAAAGCGGCGAGAGCATCAACAAACACTCGCTCACTGATTATCTCCTCATCCTGCGCGTTGCGCAGAGAGGCCACCAGCGCCGTATACAGCAGGCTAGCTATTCCCAAACCCAGATTAAGGGCAAGCCCCTTAAAGCTGAGCACGGTAGCTCGAATATCTGAATTGGCTTCGCGATTGAGATAGTAGCTGGCCTGAAACTGCACCATCCCCATCATTGCAAAAGCACCCACAGCGAACAAAACACCAAAGTAAGGTATGGCGAAACTAATACCCACCAGGCCAGACATCAGGAGCGCAGACAGCACCAGGAAGTTGAACAACGGTGAGCGGTTACTCACCAAATAGCGCGAAACCCTGGCGTTCAGTATACCGATTAGCGACATACCGGCGCCGACGAAACCAAACCAGGACACCGGTATATCTATCAAGCGGTAATACTCGCTGGATAGCACCACGAACTGGCGCGCCACGGAATCTAGCGCCAGTGCCGCGAGGATCACGAACAGGACGAAACGATGGCTCACAGTCCAACGGGCTGCGCTGAGAATTTGACGAAATGGCTCAAGCAGGGAAACACCTGCCCGCCCTTGATCTGCCCCTGAGTCGGCCTTGGCATCCAGATCGTAAAATCCCATTGCAGTAACCAGCACCACGCAAGCGGTAAGCAGAGTCAGGATAACCGGTAGCCGAATTACCAGAGTATCGGGTAGCTGCCAGAATGTATTAAGTAACGCCAGCATCCGATTGACGATGGCGGGATCATAGGCAAAGGCACCCAGGATCATGGTGGTGAAGAATCCGATAGAAACGACAAATGTGGTGCGTTCCAGCACTCTGGCCCACTCATCCTCTCGCCCCAGGGCCTTCAAGGAATCATAGGCCAGCGCTTCGTCCGCACCACTGGCGGCCGCTTCTGACAAGCCAGAGCAGATGCGATTTCCCAGAAACATGAGAAACAGCAGAGAGGGTGCACCGATCGGCGCGAACACAATCAAGGCCATCTCTATCACCATCAGCAGCGCCGCAAAGATCAGCAGGCGCTTGCGACCCACAATGTCCGCCAGAGCACCTGAAGGCACTTCTGCCAGTACAATGCTCACCGCCCACACCATGTTGAGGATGGCGAACTGTTCCAGAGTTAGCCCGTAGTCAAGAAAAAGGATAGTGAAAATTGGATAATAAAAACGTGCGGTATAAAACAATCGGAAAATAATGAAACGGCGAATATTGCCCTCCAGCTGTTCCTTACTGGCTGTTTCTGCAGTCATGATTTGGCCACGCGGCTTAGGCTATGTTGCGGCGGCGCCAATCAGCAATGGCCAGACCGATTTCATCCGGCGAGTCTTCCTGCAGAAAATGATTGCCCCGAACGGTCACCTCTTCCTGATTCGGCCAGGAACGACAGAACGCCCGCTGCGGTCCAATAAGAATTGCGCCTGGCTCGGCATTAATGAACAGCTTGGGGAGCTCAGCACTTGCTAGCCAATCCGCATATTCCTGCACTAGCGCAACCACCTCCGGGGGCTCACCGCTAATCGGTATTTGTCGCGGCCAGGACAGGGTTGGTCGGCGACCTTCTCCAGGTTCACTGAAGGGTCGTCGGTATATCTCCATCTCTGCATCGCTTAATTCTCTGAGAATAGAGCCAGGTAACACTTTTTCGACAAATACATTCTTGTCCAGCACCATATCTTCCCCGGCGGGAGATCGAAAGCCCTGAAACACACCGCGCGCAGCCTCCGGCCACTCCTCCCAGGTTACAGGCCGGACGATGCCTTCCATATAGGCAATACCATTAACCGACTCACGATGTCGATTAGCCCAATCAAAGCCCAGGGCTGAGCCCCAGTCGTGGATTACCCAGGTTACATTGTCTTTCACGCCAAGCGCATCGAGTGTGCCATCAAGATACTGTCTGTGCTCCATGAAGCTGTAGCGCTCTGGCCCAGAGTCCTCAAGTTTGTCGGAATCACCCATGCCAATCAGATCGATTGCGATGCAGCGCCCCTGATCCTGCAGGTGCGGCATGATGTTGCGCCACAAATAGGATGAAGTCGGATTGCCATGCTGGAAGACAATTGGATCGCCTTCCCCCATCTCCACATAGGCCATAGACTTGCCATTTACCGTTACGGTTTGCTTGGGATGTTCCGCAGTATTGATCATGCTGAGCCTCGCTTGCGCCTGTTTACCCTAGTCTCGGTCGAAATTATTCAAGCTTCGGGAGAATACCACTGAATTGTCAGGTTTCAATGAATTGAATAAGCTACCTTACTTCATATATTCTTCCGCAATCAAAAGTAGTCGTAAGCAAAATTACGGGGGAATACCGAATGACTATGCAAAACACACCTCTGCTGATGTCACGCATCCTTGGGCGAGGTGCCGAGCTAGACCCAGGAGTCGAAGTCGTCACCGCTCAGGCTAACGGGGCTCATCGCCAGACCCTGAAGCAAACTTGGGAGCGCGCCCAACAGCTGGCCAACGCCCTCAAGGCCCACGGTATCGACACTGGCGACCGCATTGCCAGCTTCATGTGGAATAACTACCGCCACCTGGAACTCTACCAGGGCGTGCCCAGTATGGGTTGCGTGCTACATACCCTTAACATCCGTTTGTCCTCCGCCGATCTGGAATACATCATCAACCACGCCGGCGATCGTATTATCTTTGCGGACGAAGACTTACTGCCACTGCTGGAACCACTTTGGGACAAAATTCCCTGCGTTGAGCTGCTGGTGATCTGTCGCCACGGTGAAGGCGGCGAAAGCAGTTTTGAAAACCAGACAGATTATGAAGACTTTATCGCTGGCCACGAACCCGCGTTTGACTGGCCGGACATTCCTGAGACAGCGCCTATGGGTCTGTGCTACACCTCTGGCACCACTGGTAATCCCAAGGGCGTGATGTATACCAATCGCTCTACTTACCTTCACACCCTGACTGAATCCCTTACCGACTCCATGGGATTGTCGGCACTGGATTCCCTGCTGGGCATTGTACCCATGTTCCACGCCATGGGCTGGGGACTGCCGTTCGCTGCATCCATGCTCGGCACCAAACAAGTCTACCCCCATCGCTTCATGACTCCAGACTCATTTCTGAATCTGATGGAGCAGGAAGAAGTCACTATCTCGGCGGGTGTTCCAACAATCTGGCAAGGCGTGCGCGCAGCGCTGGAGGTCAATCCAGACAAATACGACCTATCTAGGCTGGATCGCCTCACCTGCGGCGGCTCCGCGCCACCGGTGGAAATGATGCGCTGGTACTGGGACAGCTTCGAAATCGAAATGATCCAGGGCTGGGGTATGACCGAAACGAATCCACTCGGCACCCTCTCGCGCAAGATGTCAAAGCGTTCCCAGGTGGACATCTCCGAAGACCAGCAGTTTGAAAACATTGCCAAAGCAGGTCTTGCCATGCCTGGCCTTGAAATTGAAATCTTCGACGAAGAATGGAAGCCGCTGCCTCACGACGGGGAAGCAGTCGGCGAACTCTGTATACGTGGACCCTGGATCGCCTCCGAGTACTACAATGACCCACAGCCCGATAAATTCCATAATGGCTGGCTGGTCACCGGTGATGTAGCCAAAATGGACGCAGACCAATACGTCATTATCTGCGATCGTTCCAAGGACATGATCAAGTCCGGTGGCGAATGGATTTCCTCGGTGGACCTGGAAAACCACATCGTTGGCATGCCGGAAATCGCCCAGGCAGCGGTCGTGGCCCAGCCTCATCCCAAGTGGGATGAACGCCCGGTCGCCGTGGTCATCATGGCCGAGGCCCAGACTCTGGATCAGACTGCGGTCATCGAACACTGCAGCAAGGTATTTGCCAAGTGGCAGCTACCTGATGAGGTGATTGCGGTAGAAAGCTTACCTCTCGGTCCCACGGGCAAAATTGAGAAGAAGACGATACGTGCCAACATGGACAAGGAAGGTTACAAGCTTCCTGATCTGCGATAGTTTTGTGCCACCGCATAAGAAAAAGGGAGCCTGTGGCTCCCTTTTTTATTGGAGTTCCATTAAGGCTTTCGGATTGAGTTGTATTTCAGAGCTTATTATCAGTCCCAACCGACGCAAATTGTTCGGTCTGCGCCCGCAAGGAATAGATTTTTACTGCCCAGGGTCAGTAGCCGCATACTCTGAACCCTCAGCATCAGCAGTCCGTGCGCCAGCCAGGATACCGGGTAATGAGTAATTACCCTCATGACATCCATATTCGAACAATCGATCTTCAGTCGCATTCATAGGTAACTCGCCACTCCAGGGCTGCGCATAGTTTTCGGGGTCTTCCACTGTAAATTGATAGTTGATAGCGTCATCTGCGGCCCGGGTAAAACGTTCAGTCACTTTCATCTGCTGAGAGCCATAGAAGCGATGATCCAGCGAGGAGCGCAGGCTTTGCTGGGGGTGAAAATTTGTGGTCTCTACTACCAGGCTGCCCTCTTCATAGTAACCGATAGAGTCTCCCATCCAGGGGTACTGTGTATTCGCAGGTAATTCTGCATTGAGCCTGATAACACGGGCGTCATGATTCATCTCCGCCAACAGCAGCACATAGTCTTCAGTTTGAACGATTTGGGTTAGATTATTATAGAGAACCGGGAGCTTGGGGGGGCCACCAGTGGAACCAAAACCAACCACGCAGCGCTCGCCCAGCGGCCTGACTTCAGGCCCATCATAGGAATTTCTGCGTCGCATGGCGGCAGCATAGTTTGCACTCCCCTGTTCATTATATGGCAATTTGCCATCAACGGGGTCCACCAGGATAGAAGTCCTGATTTCGCCATTTACTGTGGCAAGACGATCGCCCGGATCCATCCAGAAAGTGTTATAGCCGCCGACGTTGCGTCCCGCGTCCGGTGCTTCGCGATTTGGGTCGCTAGGCTGATTACTAGCCTGCATACCTGCCCGCACTCTGGCTTCAATACGAAAAGCTTCTTCCTCGGAAATCACCAGTTCACTGCCAAAGCGTTCGGCACGCTCGAGGTTAGTCTGTGTCGCTATAGACCAGGTGCCCTGGAAATCCGGCACACCATGCTCGGTGAGCGGCGCAATATAGCCCGATTCTGCCGCGAGCAAGCCTAAGCTGGGTACAAAAATCAATAAACTCAATATCAAGCGCATGTTCGTCATGTCCAGGTCCATCCAACAAATTTCGCGGCAGGGGCCCTGATTATGACAAGAACCCGTGGTACTGACTATGCAGGCATGAAAAATCCTCTATCCCCGGGCTACTTGGGCACTCGGCACCCACAAACTGGCTGGAATAGCAGGATTTGCGGCTCCAGAGCCATCCCTCTGTTTCCGAGGGGCCGTCATAACCCGCAAACTTGTTCCAAGCCTGTCGGTTTGCCCTGATATTCCGAACCCCAGAGACTATTCATGACAATTCGGAGGGCGCAAACAAAGACTTATCCACCGATATCTTGTTAGACTCACGATCGACTTAGCAACAATGAAGTTAGAAGTATATATGTTGAGCAGCACTCAGAGCCTGGTAGGTTTCGCTTTTGTTCTGGCTATTATTATCGTTGATGGGTTAATCCTAGTTGAGGAACGAGGAGACTCGGAGACCATGGTATGGATAGATGGTGGCACGTTCACAATGGGCTCAGACCGAGGCCTAAAGGACGAAGCTCCAGCCCGACCGGTCGAAATTTCAGGATTCTGGATCGACAAATACGAAGTCACCAATAGCCAATTTAAGCAGTTTGTCGACGCCACCGCTTATGCCACTGGCGCAGAACGATTCGGCGACTCCATGGTGTTCCAAAGCCCCGCCGCGCGCAGTCTGTCAGAGCTCGTGCCGCTGAGCTGGTGGCAGTTGGTTAAAGAGGCCGACTGGCGGCACCCAGAAGGGCCGAATGACACTATCATCGCGCGGACGAATCATCCCGTGGTGCAAGTCAACTATGAAGACGCCCTGAGCTTCTGCAACTGGCAGGGCAAGACCCTACCTACCGAAGCCCAATTTGAATTCGCGGCACGCGGTGGCCGGGAGGGGCAGATTTATAGCTGGGGCGACCAACCTATTCATCGAGAGCAGGGGGTGACCAACCACTGGCAGGGAACCTTTCCCATCAAGAATGAAAATACCGATGGGCATGCAGGTTCAGCGCCGGTCGGCAGTTATCCGGCGAATGATTTCGGTCTCTATGATATCACCGGTAATGTCTGGGAATGGGTTTCCGATTGGTATCACCCCAACGCCTACGTAATCCTCAAAGACCGCAATCCTATTGGTGTCACCCGCCATCAGAGCTTTGATCCCTCTGAGCCTAATCTGCCCAAACGTGGAATTCGCGGCGGTTCTTTCTTGTGCAGTGAGAATTACTGCCAGGGGTTCCGGGTTAGCGCTAGAATGCCGGCAGACCCAGAGTCGGCGACCAACCACACCGGCTTCCGCTGCGTAATACCTACCAGATCCAATCGCTTGGATGCAGTCTGGCTAAATTAGCCCCCTTTTTTGCGAGACCTGCAAAATCTGTGGAACCAGGGCTACTGGGTAAAGCTGATGGCCTTCAGATTTCTCTCGCAATCAAGAGTTTCATGATCTCGTTACTACCGCCGTAGATTTTCTGCACGCGGCTGTCGGCAAACATTTTGGCGATTGGATACTCCATCATGTAGCCATAGCCACCGAAGAACTGCAGGCAGGCATCGACAATTTCACATTGCTTTTGCGTGGTCCACCACTTGGCCATCGACGCCGAAGCATCATCCAGCTCTCCCCTGGCCAGACGCATGGCACAGTCATCGACAAACACACGAGCGATACGCGCTTCTGTCATGCATTCTGCCAGGCGAAACTGCGTGTTTTGAAAATCGAGAATACGCTTGCCAAAGGCCTTGCGCTCTTTCACATACTCCGAGGTCAGTTTTAGTGCGGTCTCCATAGCGGCGCAGGCGCCAGCCGCAATGATCACCCGTTCCTGGGGCAGCTGCTCCATCAGGTGAATAAACCCTCTGCCTTCGGCGGAACCCAGCAGCGCTGACTTCGGCACACGCACATCATCGAAGAACAGCTCCGCGGTGTCCTGTGCCTTCATGCCCAGTTTTTCGAGATTTCGGCCGCGCTGAAATCCGCCTTCGCCCTCTACTGCCTCAGTTTCCACCATGATCAGGGAAATTCCCTTGGCACCCTCGCCCGGATCGGTTTTCGCAACTACGCAGATCAGGTTTGCTGTTATCCCGTTGGTGATAAAGGTTTTCTGACCATTCAGGACGTAGTCATCACCATCCACGATGGCGGTAGTCTTAACAGCCTGCAGATCTGAACCGGTGCCAGGCTCTGACATGGCAATTGCCGACACAATCTCGCCGCTGGCCATCTTAGGCAGCCACTTCGCCTTCTGTTCCTCGGTGCCGTACTTCTCAACATAGTGCGCGACAATGCCGGAGTGCACACCATTACCGAAACCACTGATATTGGCTTTATTAAATTCCTCGATCAGCACCATTTCGTGGCGGAAGTCACCGCCACCACCACTCCACTTGTCTGAAATAGAGGCGCAGAGCAGCCCGGCCTGCCCGGCTTTATACCAGGCATCGCGGTCCACGAACCCCTGTTTATCCCACTTCTGAGCAACAGGAACAAACTCCTTGTCCAGGAATTTCTTGACGGCATCACGCATGATGCCGAGCTCTTCATCCATCCACGGGGATTGGTAATTCTCAAGCATAGGGTTGTCTTCTTCTCTAACTATCCAGTTGATCCATTCGTTCAATAATCATGGCGTTAGCGGTGCCGCCACCTTCGCAAATAGCCACCAGTCCATAGCGGGCATCGCGGCGCTCCAGCTCGTGTACCAGTGTAGTCATCAGCTTGGCACCGGTGCCACCCAGCGGGTGGCCCAGGGACTGCGCGCCACCGTTAACATTAAGCTTCTCAGGATCCGCGTTCAGTGCCTTGGCCCAGGCCAGGGGCACTGAACCAAAAGCTTCATTTACTTCATAAAGATCGATGTCATCGATTGTAAGGCCAGCCTTTTCCAGCACTTTTTCTGTAGCGGGTATAGGGCCTTCCAGCATAATGACAGGGTCCGAACCCACCACAGCCAGTGAATGAATCTTGGCGCGCACGGGGAGATTGTATTTCTTCACTGCGTCCTCATTTGCCACCATGATAGCCGCCGCTCCATCGCTGATCTGGCTGGCAGTGCCGGCGGTTATCACGCCACCCTCTCGCAGGGTGTTGAGCGACTGCATGCCTTCCAGAGTCGACTCAAAGCGGATACCTTCATCTACTGAATGTAAATCCTTGCTGCCGTCCTCCAGTTCGATATTAAGCGGGACGACTTCATTGTTGAAGTAACCATTTTTGGTCGCCGCTGCAGCTCGCTGGTGACTCAGCAAGCCAAACGCATCCAGCTCTTCCCGGCTGATGTCATACTTCTCCGCGAGCAGCTCAGCGCCGTCAAACTGGCTGAACTGGATACCCGGATACTGCATCTCGAGGCGTTCGCCCTTCGGCACGCCGCGGCCATGCTCAAGGCCGTCGCGAATATTCGATCCAATTTCTACCGTGCTCATGGCCTCTACGCCGCCACTTATTACTACATCCTGGGTGCCAGACATCACTGCTTGGGCACCAAACTGTATCGCTTGCAGCGAGGAACCACACTGGCGATCCACAGTTGTGCCAGGCACCTCCAGTGCCAGCTTTGAGCTCATGGCCACGTTGCGACCCAAATTGCCCGCCTGTGCGCCGATCTGCATCACCACACCAAATACCACATCATCGACCTTGTCAGTAGGTATGCCCGTGCGATCCACCAGTTCATCAATCACAGCTGCGCCCATATCAATAGGGTGCGTTCTGCTAAGTCGACCTTTTTTTCGTCCTGTTGCCGTGCGCACGGCGCCAACGATATATGCATTCGCCATCAAAAATATCCTCTCACTAAATCTGTTCGAAGTCTGAAAACTTGTGTCCCGTTTGCCTAGATTGCTGGCATCCTGATACCGGCATCGAGCC
>MDTC01189428.1_pt1 | contig 35882 bp, 34 predicted proteins | sample 811181 | NCBI WGS metagenome assembly MDTC01 (sample SAMN05326644, study PRJNA326480) | marine metagenome | isolation source: seawater | place: Pacific Ocean: North | collected 2011
GGTAGCTCGTCCAGGCGGTTATGAATGGTTTCCTGGTCAGCGAGTATCTGATCTCTTGGGTAGCCTGGACGAAGATCTTTTAGATGAAACAGATATTTCGACAGGATTAGTGCTTCGCCGAACCGGTGATGGCCTTGAAATTGAGGCCTTATCTCTGGACTTGGAGAACGCGATCGAGAATTCAGGGGGAACTGAGGATCTAATATTACAACCGAAGGACGAGCTTCTAGTCTTTGCATTGCCGTACTTGAACGATAGTTATCAGGCCTTGATTGAAGCAGCTGATGAACCGGGTGACGTCCCAATGGGATTCGATAGGTTCGAACAGTATGAAATGACCAACTTAAACACAATAACCGAAGCCGAACCGCTCAAAGGTGAGGGGAAGGATTTTGAGAAAGGTTTCGAAGACCGTTCAGATCTTATAGAGCAGGCTGTGTTTCGCCTGGAAGCCCAGGCCAAAGCTCCTTCCGACACTAGGGTGATAGAGGTTTCGGGTGACGTGCGCCTGCCAGGCAAATACCCATTACTCCAGGATCGCAGCATTGAAGCTCTTATTTCCTTGGCTGGGGGGTTTGCAAATTCGGCTTTTCTTGGATTCGTGGAGGTTACACGTACCAATTTTAAAAGTCAGGGAGAGGCGTTCATATCCTCGATAAAAGTCCCTCTAAAAGGGTCAAGTGACTACAAACCCTTTCTTCTAGAACCACTAGATCAAATACGTGTCAGTAGAATTCCAAACTGGTCTTACGGGAATAAGGTTGAAATCAACGGCTCGGTGGCATTTCCCGGGACCTACCCTATTGTTCAAGGGGAGCGGCTGTCTAGCTTGATTGAGCGAGCTGGCGGACTGAATCCGAATGCTTTCGCTGAGGGCAGCGTCTTGATCAAAGTTGAGGCTCAGAAGCGAGAACGGGCGCAACTGGAACAGATGATCAATACCATTCAAAGAGCATCCTTGGCGGAGGCACAGACGAGGGAGAGAGAAACCAGTCCAGTATCTGGAGATATCAGAGGTGAAATACAGCTTCTGAAGTCTATGTTGGAAAGTGAGGCAACTGGAAGAGTTGTGATCGATTTGCCCGCTATTCTGAGGGGGGACCAGAGCGCGGATATTAAGCTTGAGTCAGGCGACAGTCTAACGGTGCCCGAATTCAACAATACTGTCTCAGTGCTTGGAGAGGTTCGGAAACCTGGGACGTTCATTTTCGAGAGCAATCGTAGTCTTAGTGACTACATTGAAGAGGCTGCGGGTAATACTGTAAGAGCTGACGAAAAGGAAACCTACGTCGTCCGAGCGAATGGGAGCATCGACTACATTGGTGGTGGCGTATCGCTACTTTCCTTCAAGCGCTCCGATCAAGACGATTTGAGACCTGGAGACACGATTGTTGTTCCGGTAAACGAAGAATATTTGCCTTTGATTTCGAGGTACAAAGAAGTGTCTACAGTTGTTTTTCAAAGCGTAGCTTCTTTGTATCCGTTATTTAGGCTCTGATCCTACTATGAGAAATATTGATGAAGGTCTTGCTTTGCATGCGCAGAGAGAAGTTGATCTGCAGAAAGTTTTTGCAGTTTTGTGGGGAGGCAGGCTATCGATATTCTTAATAACTTTGGCCTTTGCTTCCGCCTCAGTATTTATAGCGGTTTCGGTTTCCGACAGATATAGATCTGAGGCGACCCTAGTACCACGGGTTGAAAGTAGACCTGGGGGTGCTCTTGGTCAATTAGCTGCGCAATACGGTGGCTTAGCTGGGATAGCTGGAGTTAGCCTAGGGGGAATGGGGGAAGCGGACAAATCAAGGGTCGCGCTGCATGTGCTGAAATCCCGCAATTTTTTTGAAAAATACTTATACGAAAGCGTCTTGGTCGATCTGATGGCTGCGACGGGCTGGGACCCTGCTTCAAACCTTACAATAATCGAACCGTCGATCTATGATCCCCAAACAAAGGCCTGGGTGCGGAAGGTTTCAGCGCCGTTAAGCGCTAAACCTAGTGTTCAAGAGGCCTACGAAAAATTCGTACAAGATCACGTAGAGATTACTGACGATAAGCAGCTCGGTATAGTCACGGTTGCGGTTGTTCATTACTCGCCCGAGGTGGCAAGAGACTGGGTGTTTATGCTGGTCGATGGCGTTAACGATGCAGTTAGACAGCGGGACGTTCAAGAGGCTGAAAACTCGATAATCTTTCTGAATGAGCAGACTAAAAAAACTAGTCTTGTCTCGCTTACCGAGGTGTTCGCTGACCTGATAGAGCAACAGACGAAGACAGTCATGCTCGCAAATGCTTCAACGGAGTATGTGTTTCAAATAATTGACCCACCCGTCGCTGCTGAAGTTAAGTCGGAGCCCAATCGAGCCCTTATCTCTATTTTAGGTGCGGCGTCTGGTGGGACGCTTGCATTATTTTATGTCCTCATCCGCCATTATTTTCGAACTCGGAGCGGCCTCAAACGCGACGAGGCAGAATCGTAGAGCACGTCGCAATTGACCTCAAATGTACTTGAGCGAATGTACGGATACCTAGTGTCGCCGCGCAAAAAAAATGGTAACGCCTGAAGAACGAGGCGACCTAACCTTTCAAGGCAAGGGTGTCTCCATCAACATTGTCGGGGTTGGGTGTTTTGTTTTTGCGTTAGAGATGCGTTTTTTAAGGCTACTTTGGGGAAACAGAGGCCGACACCGAGTGGAGCAAAGCGGAGGAATTGCAACTTCTGCTAAGCGTTGATTTCTCGGAGTCCGCTTGTTTCGACAGAGTATCAGACTTTGTGGCGACTTTATTGGACACATAAGAGCCCGATGACTTGGTGTCAAATAGACAATCCGATGTCTGAATCCCCCTCTTTCTACGTGACGGGGTCAGTTGTGTTGAGAGCGTTACATAACCCCCGACAAGGGAATAAGAAATCGTGGCACCAAAAAAAGCATTAATGGTATGCAGCACGGGATAGATGAGCATGCAGTTTGGTCTATCTAACCTGACGAATTGGGCAACATTAAGTTGTAGTGTTAAAACATTCCCAAAGTCTCGGGAGCAAAATCTTAGGGTGCTCGCGGGTCGTTAAAGCGCTTAAGCGGGATTATAAATTAAGTTGTAAGCAGATTTATAACGCGTGCTGCTAAACGACCAAACTATTGGGGAACATTTACTGTGCTGAGAATACTGGTGTCGTGAACGCGGAAACTTTATCCGTAGACGCAATGGGATATAGATATTTAAGATGTAACAGTGGCAGTTGCTAGCAGGTCTTCTAGATGAAAGTCGTTGCAGCTCGCTTCGGATCAGGCGGTCATTGTTTTTCCTTTGATCCGCTCTTTTTGAGTTGGAAGGCTTTAGGGCGTGGCTCGAATGTGCGGCGCTGCACGAAACAACGCCCGTTTTTTGGTGGTCAGAAAAAACCGTGATCAAGTCACATGTTTTTAACACAACTCGGGGAAAAGAGGCTTTTCTTCTTGCAGAGACCAAATTCTAACACCGCCCTGTTTTTTCCATGCAATTCAGGTTCGGCTAGAAGCGTAGGACAACAAATAGGATAGGTGCTATGATTGCGCTAGTAAGTCAAGACAAGATGACTACAAAGGAAAGGCACCCTCCGAAAACGCGTTAGAAATGGTTCGAGCAAATAGAAGCAACGGGCTACGGGTCCCACTCGATAGAGTGTCCCTATTCTTCGGTTTTTTGCATCCGCCAACAGCTGAAGCTGCACATTTTGCAAAAACCCCCCGACGACTCCCTAAAGAACGCTCGGGATAGGCAGTCAAACCTACCTCGTCAACGGCACGCGCGGAATGGTGCGTTATCGGACTCCGTTAGAGGCGCTAGAAAAAGCTTAAGGAGGCAGCTTTGATCATTCCAGTTATTCTAGCCGGCGGCGCAGGCACTCGATTGTGGCCTCTGTCCCGGTCCGGCCATCCTAAGCAATTCTTGGCTATGCAGGGAGAGGAAACGATGCTTCAGGCCACGGTCGACCGCGTTTCTGCGATAACGGCGGAACCAACAATAACGATTTGTAATGAGGAGCATAGATTTTTTGTCGCCGAGCAACTTCGCGAAAAAGGGATGCTTGGACCGATTATTCTAGAGCCAGTCGCTCGCAATACTGCCCCTGCCATCGCGCTTGCTGCCCTCTTAGAAGTCTCGCACGACCCTCTACTATTGGTACTCCCCGCAGATCACGTGATGTCGGACAAAGCCGCGTTTGCGGAGGCCGTACAATGTGCAGCGCCTCTGGCGGAGCGGGGAAAACTGGTGACTTTCGGTATATTGCCTTCAGCACCCAACACTGGGTATGGATACATCGAGGCGGGTGGACGTTGCGGGGAAGGTTTCGAGGTTTCCTCTTTTCACGAAAAACCTAGCTTGAAAACGGCAGAAGATTTTCTTGAGCGTGGTGGATACTACTGGAATAGCGGCGTTTATCTTTTCAAAGCTAGTCGATATCTCAAGGAACTTGAAACCTATTGTCCTGAGATCTTCAAGACTTGCGCTGCGGCGACGCAGTCGGTGAAATCTGATTCAGATTTCACCCGCATTGATGCCCAAATTTTCGAAGGTTGTCCCGAAAATTCCGTTGACTATGCTGTGATGGAAAAAACAAAAGAAGCCGTTGTCATGCCTATGGACCCGGGTTGGAATGACATTGGGTCTTGGGCTTCTTTGTGGGATGTTAGCCAAAAAGACGATGATTGCAACGCGATAGTCGGGGACGTGATCCTCAAAGATACGACTGATAGTTATATCCGATCCGAAGATAAATTGGTGGCGGCAGTTGGCGTGCAAGGCATGGTTATTGTGTCTACTAAGGATGCTGTGATGGTGACGAGTAAATACACGGTTCAAGAAGCGAGGTCTATAGTGGCTCAATTGAAAGCCGACTCGCGCAAAGAGTGGGAAACGCACAGGGAAGTTTATCGGCCGTGGGGGAAGTTCGACTCGATTGATAAGGGCGCGAGATATCAGGTCAAACGAATCACAGTAAAACCCGGAGCTAAGCTCAGTGTTCAAATGCACCATCACAGGGCAGAGCATTGGACTGTAGTTTCTGGATCTGCAAAAGTCAGGAACGGTGAAGATACATACCTGCTCTCGGAAAATGAATCGACCTATATCCCGATAGGCGTTGTACACGCGCTAGAAAACCCGGGGAAAGTTCCTCTAGAAATTATCGAGATTCAGACAGGCTCCTACTTGGGCGAGGACGATATAGTCAGGGAGAGCGATATCTACGGCCGATCCTAGTAATTGATAAGAGTAAAAAACGAAATCGTTTAAGCCCCTAACTAGAGCTTACCATCATAGTTTAACCAGATATCGATCAGATTAAAAAATAAAGGTCCTGTTAGAAAATATAGCTTTTCGGAATTGACTTAACGTTGGTTTCATCAGACCTGGTCGACAAGAAATCGCAGAGAGAAGAAATTGGAATTTGTGCTTGGAAGAAACATTGTTGCCCCCTAAACGAATTTTGGTCTCCGGAGGTGCCGGGTTTATTGGAAGTCACACGTGCGTGGAGCTGCTTCGCGAGGGTTACGAAGTGGCTGTTGTAGATAATCTATCTAACTCAGCAATGTCTATAATACACGCTGTTGGCGCAGTTGCTGGCGCAGAGCCTATTTTCCATCACTGCGACTTGCTCGATCGAGTGGAGTTAAGTCGCTTATTTTGTGAGTTCGCCCCTGACGTAGTCATTCATTTTGCTGGACTAAAAAGCGTCGTCGAGAGCACCGAAAGACCGTTAGATTACTTTGACGTTAATGTTTATGGAACAATTAACGTTTTGAGAGCCATGGCCGATTGCGGATGTAGCCTTATGATATTTTCCTCATCAGCTACAGTTTACGGAGAGCCTGTTTACATCCCTTGCGATGAGGGACATCCCACTGACCCTGCCAATCCATATGGCGTATCGAAGCTATTAGCCGAAAAAGTTATCGCAGAATGGGCGTTGTCAAACGACGCTAACTCCGCAATTATTTTTCGTTATTTCAACCCAGTGGGAGCACACGTAAGCGGTAAGTTAGGCGAAGATCCCACTGGCCCAGCCAATAACTTAATGCCAGTGATATTAGATATTGTGAGCGGAAAGCGAGAAGTACTAGAAATTTATGGTAATGACTATAACACGGTGGACGGTACCGGTGTGCGAGATTTCATACACGTCATGGACTTGGCCCGCGCGCACGTTTTAGGAATAGAACACCTTTCTGAGGTACAAGACAGTGAGATCTTTAATTTAGGAACGGGGCAGCCGACTTCTGTGATGCAATTGGTCAGTGCATTTGAAGAGGTGTCGGGTCAAAAAGTCAACGTAAAATTCGTAGGTCGTAGATTGGGCGATGTGGGAGAAGTTTGGACATCTAACGCCAGCGCGAAGAAGATATTAGGGTTTGAGACGCGATTCTCTTTGCATGATATGTGCGCCCACGCATATCAATGGATTAAGAGAAACGCTAGCACGTCCAATAAGTGATTATTAGGACAGGCCACCTTTTCAGATATAAAAGACAGGGGAGATTAAAGCTCAGTGTATACACTAGCGAATATAAGGCCGTTTGGGCACAACGTAGGAAACACGGCGATAAGCTTCGCAATGAGGCATATGCTTTACGAGGTTTTCGGTCGCTTAGTCACTATAATAGACTATCCGGCAACATCTCGTTATGAGAGTACTGCGAGAGCTGGGCTTACAAAAAGCACCGTTCATGAGATCAACCGCTTCGCTGACGGGGTTATAGTGGGTGGCGGAAATCTTTACGAGAATAACGAAATTGAAGTTGACCCTGTAGCCTTAGCGAACCTTAAGGCTCCACTAATGCTTTTTTCAAACTCTCGAGGGCGGGTGTATGGGCGCAATGGAAGTTTAGAGGAGCGCACTGACGTAATTTCGGACCAAAAATTGAAGAGTCTAGTTCGCGCCTCCGACATATCAGCGTCTCGTGATACAGCTACATACAATTACATTCGTGGGCTGGGGGAAAACGACAGAATCGGTTTTTGCCCCACTATAAATTTGAACGGGTATAAAAGCTTTTTGCCCCCACTTCCAGATTCGGAGATAGTAGGGTCGCTCATTTCCATACGCACGCCTTCATTAATGAATCTACCCATCTCCCAACAGAACCTTGTTCAAAAACACATTGAGACTGCTATTTATGCCCTGCGAGAGTCTGGTCATAACCGAGTTCGAATTCTCTGTAATGACTCAAGAGATTTGGATTTCGCTGTTCAATTTAAAGGTGCATTCAGCGTTGACCCTGTTTACACGAACGATGTTTATCAATATCTGTCCCTGATATCTAACTGTTCGATGTTAGTGAGTTATCGTTTACACGCGAGCCTGCCCGCGATCGCTTTTAATAAACCTGTTGTGAACATCACTTATGACGAGAGAGCAGAGAGTCTCTGTTCGGATTTAGGGGTCCTCGATAGCTCGATAAAGATGATGGACTGCGGAGGCGACGCCGGACCTATGATTGACACGCTTATCAGGGAAGGTGGCTATATTTCCGCCGATGATTCACTTAGAAAAGGGAAATGGGCTAGCATTCATGAAGATCAAATCGAGATTCTCGAAGAATTCAAAGGCCTTGTGGAGGCCTACGTAAATTTATGTAGGCTAGCCTGACTTGGATATGCATTTCTACATTGGCGCTGGCGAAAGAGATGGGTCGGGGCACCTAAACAGATCGAAACAAGTAATTGCTCAGCTCATGGCATTTGGGCACGGCGTTACTGTCACTGGCAACTTTAGTAGGGGCGCTCGTGCTACTCTCGTTGAGTCCGGCTATGAGATAAGCGTTGCCGCGGATGCGCGAGGGGATGTGTTGATAGTTGATGCAACTTCCATACTCCCTGAATTCCGTTCTCTGTCGGATGCATTCAGGAAAAAAATCTTGATCTCCCCGGTCTTTGACAAGGGGGAAATATTTTCTTGTGCAATGACCAGGGCACACACTGACACGACGGCTGACGTTATAAAAGCAGGCGGCAGAGTTGTCATAGACCCGAGATTTGCCTTCGCAGGGCTATGCCCGGATCAGATTTGCGAGGCCGTGAGGCCTCGTAATAGGGTTGTGGGCGTCTGTATCTCAGGTGGAGAGTCGTACGCCGATATCGAAACGATCTTAGAAGGGTTATCACGCGTAACTTCCATAAAAAAAGTCATCGTGGTTGGTCATAACGGTGCGATAGCGAACAACGTCGATTGTGAAATAAGTTTTCTATCTGCAAATAATGATCTTTGGGGCGCTCTCGGTCATGTCGATTTATTTGTTACGGGCGACGGACTGATGCTTTTTGAAGCCATAGCACGAGCCGTGCCGGCTATTTCCATCGTCCGACCTAATGCGCATCATAAGAATCGTTTTTTTTACGAAAATGGATGGTGTAAGAAGATCGACTTAGAGAGCCTTAGTTCAAAAACGGTCTCTCGCCTGGCGGAGGATGTTGAAACTTGGCAAACATTAAATGCGCTTTTACATAAAAAAAACTTTGCCCGCTATGGATCATTATTAGCGCAGCAAATAGATGCTGAATTGAGGAATTTACATGGAATATCATAATGGGGGTGTGATCGCGGAGGCGGGTAGTAACCATAACGGGAGTTTGAATGATGCGAAAAAGCTTATAGATATTGCCAAATCAGCATCCGCAAGTTCGGTAAAATTCCAGTTTATCTTCTCAGAGGGGCTTTACCTCCCAAAATATTTAATCGACGGGAGCTATTACGACAGTGAGGTTTACGCCCAACGAAGATCAGAGGAGTTTGGCGACGAGCAATGGGAAGAGATATGGAGGTATGCTGCTTTAAGGGAGATCGATATAAGCGCCTCAGTCTTTTGTGATCGCGGCATTAGCCTTCTGAAGAGATTAGGAGCTGGATACGTAAAGATCGCCTCGACGGATCTGACGAACCACTTGCTGATTGAAAAGGTTTGTAAAGAATTTTCGACCGTATTGCTCAGTACAGGGATGGCTAGCCTAGCGGAGATTGCAAATGCCGTTTCTGTCGCTAAAGCGGCGAACCAAAAAATAGATCTAAAGCTTTTACATTGTGTGTCTATGTATCCGTGTGCGTTCGAGGAGTCGAAGATATCTAGAATCAGTGCCTTAAAGAGCGCCTTCGGATTGGATGTGGGTTACTCAGACCATACTATCGACGAGCGCTCAGCAATACTCGCGTGGACCGCAGGTGCCAGATTTTTTGAAAAGCATTTCACTTTTGATAAGACTTTAGCTGGTTTCGATCACGCTCATGCTCAAAGCCCTGAAGAGCTAAATAATTATGTACAAACCGTCGCACTTTGTGAGGAGGCGTTGAATTGGTCGGAAGAAAGTCTGTCCTCTGAATCTGGAGAATTGAAAACAAAGATTCGAGCGAGAAGAGGCATATACGCGTCAAGGGACCTAGAGGCAGGTCATCGGATTACAGAGGACGATTTATTGTTCGTTCGTCCCAGTTCTGAATATGAAGGGCATGACCCTCGAGATTTGGTCGGTTTGCTGATTACTGAAGCGGCGCCACAATATAGTGCTCTGGGCACGGGCTCTAACGTTTCAATCGTGGGCTCTAATTGCAAGGAGGCTAGTGCCTTTTGGGCTAACGAGATGAAAGAGAAAAAAATGATAGGTGGTGAGTGACGTGTCAGCCGCCTCGCCTCTCGTCGCTGGCTTTATTTACGCTCGAAGCGATTCGTCGCGGTTACCCGGTAAGATCCTTATGAGTATCGAGGGCCACAGTATACTCAGGATAGTTTATGAACGAAGTCTCCAGACAAAATTAGATTGTCAGTTCCTAGTAACAACGGATCGCGGCCTAGATGATGATCTGTGTCGAGCTGCGGAGGAGATTGGCCTGCCCGTGATTCGAGGTGATGCTCACGACTTAGTCAGACGCACAGAGAAAGCTTTAGATTTGAGTGGCGCGGAATATTTTTTGAGACTGAACGGTGATTCCCCGCTAATCGACAATAGTCTAATCAACTATACAATCGGTGCGGCCCGCGAATTTGATTTCGTGAGTAATCTATTCGATAGAAGATTTCCGTATGGAATAAGCGCCGAGCTGATGCGGGCCGATTTTTTTAAAAAATCAGTCCGAGAGGCCAGAGCGTTGGTGGATAGGGAGCACATAACTCAACACCTATACCGCGAAGAAATATTTGGTTCATATGGTTGTGTGAACCAAATAGACGACCACTCGAGATTCGGGTTCGTTGTGGATTTGCAGTCAGAATTAGATGAGTTGCGCCGCCTGTGCGCTGGTCGCGATGTTATTACTGTTCCATATTGGGAATTAACCTCCCTTGAAAAACCAGAAATGTTTCTGTCTGCACGATGATTGAGCTCTCCGAATGAAAAAAACGCTGCTGAAAGATGTTGCAACATTGCTAGAGGATCTTGGTATTTCTAAAGGAGATCACGTCCTAATTCATGCGGACCTGAGGATATTTGGTCGCTTAGAGGGTGGCGGTCACGGTCTTGTAGACGTGTTTAGACATAGGGTCGGGGAAGAAGGCTTGCTGGTAACGCCAAGCTTTACGTTTACATTTCCTGATGCCTTTCATTTGCAAAAAACTTCGTCGTCAATTGGAGCCTTGACGACGCTGTTTTCACGAGAAAAAAGCGTGGAACGAGTTCCAGATGGAATGACCTCATACTACTTGATCGGCAACAGCGCCTCGGAATTCATTGAGCAATGGGACCATAGTTCCTATGGTGAAGGATCTATCGTCGGTCAACTCAACCGGTCTGGAGGGAAAATATTGCAATTGGGAACTGATATCCTCTCTCTCGTTCATTATGTGGAGCAAACGGTAGGGGTGCCCTATCGCAAGCTGCAAAGGTTTTCAGGAGTCGTGCACACTGAGTCAGAGAGCTTTGCGTCTTTCACCGATTTCTATGCCCGAACATCAGATGTAAAAAAAATGATCCCAGACCCAATTCGTGAGGCATATTTTTCGCAGTGCGACACGCAACTTTCGTTTAATAGCAGGCCATGCAGGCTTTTTAACGTAGCCGCATTTGTGGACTTCGCCGCACCACGTTTGGCGGCAAATCGCATGGCGTTAATTGAGGAGTGAAATTTTGAACGAAACGATAATCGACATAATTAGCGAGATTATAAAAGTGGACTCCGCTGAAATTGCGCAGGATCCAAGTTCGTTTGGGCTCGGAGAAACCGACGGATGGGATTCTTTAGTTCATCTGGAAATCATGACGGCTTTGGAAGAGGAGTATGATATCGAACTATCGATCGAAGATATGGAAGCAACAGATACGGCTGAAAAAATTCTTCGGTATTTCGAAACCTGACTATCATGAGATTGTCTTCATGGTTGGGTAGCGCAGATTCAGAGTCTCCTGCACTAGAGTTCGCGTCAGGGAGAGCAATTAGCTGGAGGTCTTTAGTGAGCAGTCTTGTGGCTGACTCTCAAGCTCCTTGTTTTGCTGGAGTTACTGAGGTGATAGTTTACGCTGAAGATGGAACAAAGGCGCTTTATGGCTTTCTTTTGGGTTGGGAGCTTGGGGCCTCTGTGGCAATTTTGCCGCACAGACCCGAGTCTAAAGAGAAAGATTCGGATTTTGATGATGTAATCGATGCAAGACTCCGCTCCTTAATCCACAGTAACGCCAGGAAGGAGCACGTGCAAGGTGCAACAACGAGGCCTCCGGAGCTAGACCGCTGCCGGTCTGAGTTTAAACTAACACTCAATACCAGCGGCAGCAGCGGTGTTCCGAAAGCGGTTGAGATCGGGGAAAAATCTGTTCGATTTCAAGCGCAGGCAGTGGCAGCAGCGCTTAATGTAAAAAGCAATGACAGGCAGTTGTTTTACATGCCTATTAATTACGTTTACGGACTATCCATTGTTCTTACCTGGCTAATCTCGGGGGGCGTACTCGCCATTCCTTGCGCGAGCATTTCTCGGCCTTCACTGCTATTTGCAGAGATTATTAGCAGGAAAATCACAATTTTCTCTGGGGTTCCCTATACATACTCACTTTTGACGAAATGGGGTATCGCGAAATTAAAAAACTCTCATATAAGAATGCTGACCCAGGCCGGGGGGCGTTTAAAAGATCGTGATCTAAAGGAATTATTAGAACTAGGACCGAATATCGCAGTCTGGATAATGTACGGCCAAACTGAATTTTCTGGGAGAATTGCACAGTATAAACCAACACTCGAAACTGCAAAGCGTGGATGTGTTGGCCCACCGCTCCCTGGAATTGGTGTTCGAGTTAACGAACCAAATTCCGACGGAGAAGGAGAAATATATCTGGATTCACCTTCAATCTGCGAGAACGCCTCGGAGTTTATGGATAAACGTGTCTGGGAAGGCGTACCTTACTACGGTACCGGTGATATTGGTTCATTTGTTGACGGCCAGTTATTTATCCTAGGCCGTAACAAAAATTTTGTTAAAATTGGGGGCCGCAGAGTAGCGATGACGCCAATTCAATTGGCTTTGGAGTCCGTTTTAGGGATTGAGGCCTGTTTTATATGCGCAGATGAAGGTAAACGCGAACGCTTACTAATCGGCATATATAGCAATCAATATCGTAGTGTTCAAAAACAAGCAGAGGTGGTCGCTGCTTTGGAGTATAGTGGGGTGGAAAAGTCGGTTTTTAGCAACCTTTTAGGGCGCGTTCCCTTCAGGATATTTGTCCTAGAGGGAGATATACCGCGTGTTGAAAATGGCAAGCCAGAAATTTGGCGCATCAATCAGATTTTGAATAAAGCAGCGTATGAGAAACAAGCTATACATATACGGTTGTAGCGGGATTGGTAAGTCAATCTTTGACTCGGTCAAACGGGGCGAGACCAAATATACAGAAGTTATTTTCGTTGATGATGACAAAAGTGTCGTTGGATCCGAATTCTATAACTGCGACGTGATTTCGCCGGACAGGTTAGTTAACGTCCGTGACCCAAAGGATGAGATCATCTTTGCTTTTTTCAAACCATATGACATCTTCGGTCGATTAAACAAAATCGAAACGTTTTTAAAAGAGGTTGGATTAAAAAGCGCAAGCGTGCTTGACCCTCAAGCTGCAGTTTCTTCTACGGCGCGGGTGGGTCAGGGTGTCTACATTGCGCCCGGGGTTGTTGTCGATAGTGATGCCGTTGTGGGTGACTTTAGTATTATCCTTTTTAATTCGGTGTGTAGCCGGGAGGTAAATTTAGCGAAGTCGACATTTGTGTCGGCCGGTTGTGTATTCAAAGGCTCTGTAAACGTCAGTAAAAGCTCTTTTTTTTCCGCGAATTGTTCGGTGACTCGAGACATTCATCATCACGTTTTTATAAATGCGGGCACCGTGGTAAGCAAATCTCCAAAGAGCGATTCGATAGTTTCGGCGAGGTCTGAAGTTGCTGTGGTGCCGCTGCCGGAGAGCGTACAGAAAGCTGAAAGAAGACTTAAATTTCTTCATCCATGAAAATAAATCATATTGGTTATGTTGTTCAATCGCTGGATCGTAGCGCTAAGTTCTATTGCGACAATTTCGGGTACTCAGTGAAAGTTGGTCCGATTTTCGTAAGAAATCAGAAAGTGAACATCGTGATGTTAAGGAGTCCTGAATCAGGAGACCCTGATTTAGAGCTGATTGTTCCGGTTGGAAAAGATTCCCCCGCTTTTAATTCTCAAAAACGGCGCTTGATAATTAACCATATTTGCTACCAGACAAAGAAATATGAGGAAACGTTGGCGCGTTTTGAGAAGAAAGTTGTTCGTCCATCAATGCCAGCTCCTGTCGAGCTATTTGGTGGCGGTCGAACATTCTTTGCATATTTAGCGGGTCAGCTGACGGAATTCTTGGAGGAAGTATGACTTCAGTCAAATCTGAGGCTTTAGATATTCACGAAGGCCGCTTTTTGGAGGCCGTCAATTTCGCTCGAAATATTTTTGGGTTACACAAGAGTATTACTGGCAAAGGCATAGATGAAGCTTTTCAACAGCTTAAGGCTCATACGAATTGTGACTTGTTAGAGTTTCCTACGGGGGCAGAGATTCTTGACTGGCGAGTACCTGAGAGCTGGGTATGCGATAGTCTCGAGGTGCTGGATTGCGAAACGTCCGAGGTGATTGTATGTCTCGATCATCCGCTCCGTGTTGCGTCCCACTCTAACGCTTTTAGCGGTGAGCTGACTGGTCTTGAGCTTAAAATGCATTGCAGCGTGGCGAATAATCTTCCAACTTCCATCAAGCATCAGTATGTGTATTACGATGACTCTTGGAGAATTTCTCTTACGCAGGATGAATGGAACTCTCTGGAGGACGAAAAAAAATACGCAGTTGAGCTTAAGACGAGGCACTATCCGGGATCGTTGAAGGTAGCTGAGATAATAATCCCTGGTGCTCAAACCCAAGAGGTAACTTTCTTATCCCATATGTGTCACCCAGCTCAGTTCAATGATGGGTTGGTTGGGGTGCTTGTGAATTTTTATCTATGCGGCTGGCTGAGGGAATTTTATCCAAAACCTAGCTACACCTACAAGTTTCTCTTCATGCCCGAAACCATTGGGTCCCACGCTTATTGTTCTGACTCTAAGCGCTTTGAAAATATGCATATGGCAATATTCACTGAGATGCTGGCGCTTGGCACTCCGTTGCATATTCAAATGAGCGAGCACCCCGAGAGTTACGTAACGCGAGCGCTAAAAGCGGCTGCAGAAGGGGTTATACCGAGTGCCAGGTTCACAGAGTTTTTGGGCGTCATTCGAAACGACGAGAAGGTATTTGGCGCTCCTGGGATTGATGTGCCCTCGGCGAGCATTACTCGAGCTTCTGGTAGAGAAAATGCGGATCACCCGTACCGAAGGTATCATACGTCTGAGGACACCATTGAAAATTCGGATCTTGGCGCATTGAGGGAAGCGATAAAATATATACAGCGATTTATATATGTTTTAGAAAACGACCTCTACGTAAAACGTAATTTTATAGGAATTCCAATGCTCAGCAGGCACGGTCTTTTCTTCAATCCCTCAGAACACCGGGAAAAATACAATCTCCAAGAAAAGCTAGTTTGGCAAATCAAAAATGATAAGCTGTTGAGCGAAATTTGTTTGGATCTCGAGTGTGATTTCGTTGAGCTAAACGAACTGATCGCAGCATGGGAATCAAAAAATCTGATATCTTCAAAACCACGTGAGATTGAAAAATATATTGAGACTAATTAATAATTTTCGCAAAGTCCGGCATAGGGCCATCCAATTTCTTCGCACTGCGCTTAGCAAGGGTAGGTATGTACGGGATGTAAAAGAGAAACTGCCGGCAAATTTAGTCGAAGTAGCACTATTTTCGTATACACCTCTCTTTACTAATCAAGATCGAATTGTGGTCGAAAAAGTTGAGGCAATACGAGAAGCTGTCTCCACTGGATATCGAGAAGATACAGTGGAAACGTTTGGCTCCCCCCATAGCGGAACGAGCCTTTTTGATGACAGAGGGCAAGTAGTACCAGGTGCGGCGGTAAAAAGCACGAACGCTGGATTCGCACGAACGGGAACTGGTGCATTCGGCGGAATTCAACTTAGGAAGGTGGCTGAGGCGCTCAGATCTAACAGAATTTTGGAATTAGGGACTAACACAGGATTATCCGGATGCTACTTTTTGAGTGCCCGGCAAAGGCCTTTTTTATATTCGATTGAAGGCAGTCAAAAGCTCAGCGAGATTGCTAGGAAAAACCTTGGATCCTTCTCCAGCGCATACCATGTTGAAAATAGTCTGTTTGATGACGCGCTTTCAGAGCTCGACGAGTCCAGAGAGCGTTTCGATCTTGCATTCATCGATGGTCAACATGAGGAGAAAGCTACACTCTATTACGCAAACCGCATAAAGGGCTTGCTTTCGGAGGGCGGGGCCATTCTCTTCGATGATATTTTTTGGTCTGAGGGCATGCACAGTGCGTGGTCCGTAGCTCGTAAAGATCCCGACGCTGCCTTAACGCTCGAGTTGGGTGGCCGAGGACTATGCGTGTTTCGGCACGTTAATAAAGACAGTCCCGTGATTAATTTTGATCAGTCATCTTATTCTGGTCGCCCTTTACTGACTCGAGAAGGTTGGTAGCGCAATTGAATTAAATATAAAACCTTAAGCTGTCAGGATTAACCCCATCAGAATTTGAGGCGAGCGCGAAGATTTGGAACTCCTCATACTAGTCTTATTGTCCGTGGTTCAATCGATCATTGGGGTCGGGGTACTTTTATTTGGAACTCCGGTGTTTCTGATGCTCGGCTACGACTTCTTTGAAGTGTTGATTCTTCTTTTACCTATTTCGATAACTGTTTCCGTCTCCACGGTTTTGCACGCGGGAGTGAGGGGCGTTACGCCGGCCGGAATTATTTTATTGACTTTTACAATCGCTATTGGCACGTGGTTCGCTTTGGAAAGATCGATCGATATTCTGACTCTTTTAGTTGGGCTTTCCTTGGTATTCAGTTCGCTTCTCCATTTTGCGCGCAGCGATGCGCTCACGAACTCCTTTGCGAAAGACGAAAAAGTTGCAATGCCCGTAATAGGCATAATTCATGGCTTTACAAATCAGGGTGGAGCGCTTCTTTTGTGGTGGTCTGGTGTGAAGACTTCTGACAAAAACGAGGCTAGGAGCTTGGTTGCCTTCTCGTACGGGCTGATGGCATCAATTCAGCTGGCGACGGTGTTACTCGTTGATGGGCCGAGGGTGTTTCGAGCCTTCGAGGTGATGAATCTTATCGTTCCCCTACTTTCTTATATTGCTGGATCAATCATGTTTGCTCGAGTACCAGGAGAACGCTATCGTGATATTACAAACTTATTCGTCGGTGGTGTAGGCATGATTATTCTGACAAAGGTTTTCACTGAGTATAACGACTTATGAATCTCAATCAGTCTATAAGAGATGTTGCTCGTAGAATCCCGCCAGGCAAGTCGCTAGATTTTCTGGCTCGCGGCTTCAGCTATGCGTTATTTTACAAGGGCCATTTGCGTGAGCGTGGGATAGAGCAACATAAAATGATGATCATAGCGACTATCGCACGGTCAGGAACGCACTATGCTATGTTATTGTTGACTAATTACGTGGCCGCCCTCGCGAGCAGGAAGCTGCCGATCGGTCCATCGGAAATGAACATAATGTTGCCAAATAATTGGCATCTCAATTATATGTCGTACCATAAGCTTCCATTTGGCCCAATGATTGCTTCGCCTCCAAAGCCGCCCAACGGGGATATCGCTTACCTTCGTCTCGACGAGATAACGCGGTCTCATTCGCTTTTTCAAAAGGTGTATTGGCGTCACCATAAAGTGCTTCATTTATACAGAAATCCTCTGGATTACTCAGTGTCCTTGTATAACTACAAACACAAAAAAAGGCCGGACCTGCCAGATCGGTGCGAGTCTCCGGAAGAAGTTCTTGAACTGAAATTTGAAAACTATTGTCAGATGTATGAGAGCTACACCCGTGCATCGTCAGATGGCCGGTATTCTGTTTTAAGGATCGCTTACGAGAGCCTAATTTTCGAGCCACACTTTTGGTTGCGCTCAATTGTTGAATGGTTGGGGTGTGAAGTCGATGGGCCAGCGCTCGAGGAAGCAGTGGCTGCGTCGACTATCAAAAACGTTAAACAAGCGGAAAATCTTGGTGGCAAGGTCAATCCAGAGGCGCTCGGCCTTAGGGGCAGCTTTATTTCCAGCGGTCAGGTTGGGCAGTGGCGAGAACATTACACTGACCGTCAATTTTTATTTTGGAAAGACAAATTCTTGGCTCGCGGGATCGATATCGAAGCAATGATATTAGAAGGGTAATAGTGAGTATTTTTCAGAGGGCTCGAGTAGCAATCATAAGGCCCCTAGTGGACAACGACCTAGTCGCAAGGATCTTATTTTCCCTCAGGCTTTGTGTTTCTAACTTACAAAAAAAAGACATCGTGATTTTGGCTACAACCACGAAGACGGGAACGCATTATGTCAGGTTTTTATTAGCCTATTACGCCGCTTTGTGGAGCGAGAAATATGATAACGGTCCGGTGGTAGAAGTCGACCATGCCATCGTTGACTCGTTTTTTCCGAATAGCTGGCACAGCGGATATACGTTTGTTTTATCGCGCAAACAACCTGATTACAGAATCGGGGCCTTGGGGATTAAAGACTTGCCGAGATCTCACATGTCTCTCCGTTCCTTCTCGTGGAGGGGAGTGAGGGTTTTGCATACATATAGAGATCGGAAAGATCAGGCGATGGTTTCGTGGTTTATGAAGTTCAACTGCGACAGAAGATTTAGGTCCGCGTATAGCGGCCCTCAGGATTTGTATGACAATACTAGGGACGAAACGCTTGCTCAGTATTCGTCATTCGCTGACATCGCTAAAGGAGGCACTAATTCGCTACGAATAAGTTTTGAAAATCTTTTTCACGATCCATCGAATACGCTTGCACTGATCCTTTATTGGCTGGGTCTGGAGCCTGATCGGGAGCTATGTGAGCGAGCAGTTTCGTTAGCGAAACAAACGCAGTCTATATTGGTGGGGGGCGGCGAAAAATGGCATCGTTTTCCCAATGAGCATGTAGACTATGCTGAGCTCCAAGAATTTATCGAATCAAATCTGGAAACTGGCGCAATCGGTATTGGGCGTAATATCCTAGACACCTAAAGTTCGTTAATTACTCCTCACGGTTTTGCCACTGTCGAGTGTTTGATTTTGTAGACAGGTGTTTAATGGCCGGAAATCCCAGAAACTTTTCTCCATATGTTGATGTACTTGTTCAAAACTCCGGGTGTTTTGTTTTCGAGCATTATGTGTCGGGTCTGAAAAAGTACATTCGATCTCAAGTTCGCGCGGGCGCCCTCGGGAAGGTGAGGCCAACTCCCATAGATTCATCGTATATCAACCGCAGTGTTCTAGCTCTGTTACTAGGTGAGACAAATCGAATGTCTGCCAGATACCCTATGATTGAGTCGCTGCTGACCATGGATCCAAAAGGCTTTAAGGATGTGCGATCGTCCGATTACTATAAAGATCTAATGCTTCCCTTCCTAGCTAACGGTTTGATTTTTCGAGTTAGGGCAGAGAAAAACGTGCTGAAAAAGGCGTACCGCGTAATAAAAATCAACTCTTGGTTCGCCAGGGAGGGCAATACGCTAAGCGGTCTGAACGGTTTTCTTCGCGGTAATTACTCAATTTCTGAGGGACTTGATGATTACCCGATAGCAATTCAAATCAACGATTTGGGCGAGAAAAGCTCATATGTACAGCTAGATGGTAGCCACAGGCGCTGCGTTGCGGCTTACAGAGGATTCGTATGTATTGATACCCTAGTGGTTACGATGGAGGAGGTGCGCGTCGATATTGAATCGAACCGACCGGTGTATTTCTGGGATCATCGCGAAGTCTTTTTTGACCTTTTGTCTCGGATGTCCAAATGACCTTTCGATCTAATCGATTAGTACACACAGTAAGCTTCTATCTGATCTTTCAAGGCATAAAAGTCGCCACCTCTATATTTCTATTTCTTTTGCTTTTTCAGCGTCTATCAGTGCCTGAATATGCGGTATACGGAATAATCCAGAGCCTCGCGATGATTGCTAGTTTGCTTCTTACGATGAACACTGAGGCAAGCGCGCAAAAGCTATACAGCAAGACAAAATTGCGTAGTACGGTGAACGCGGTGTTTGCGTTAGCCTGCTTGGGGCTGTTTGCAACTTATACGTTCATATTTGTAGCTGCGGCCGAATTGGGCTTAGTAAAAAAACTATTCAGCGGAGAAAATGCAGTCCCTAAACCATTTATTTTGTTTGCGTACACCTGCACTTTTTCTTACTTAAATTTAGCTGCGTCTATCCTTAATGCGCAGCGTAATACCGCAGATTATGGGTTAGTCACATCGCTTCCACCAGCCACATCTCTGCTTGGTTGCTTCCTCGTGGAAACTTTAAGTCTTGACGTCGTACTAGTCGTTATCTCGCTTAGTAATCTTTTTGCCATAAGTGTCGTATTTCTTCGCAACACCTCGTTCCTAGCGCCCTGCGCCTACTCTAAAAAGAGGTTGAAGTTCGTCTTCTATTACCTCTTTGGATATACTTCACTCTCTATTCCTACTTTGGGAGCCAAGTACTCTGTCGATCTTATCGCTAGGACATTTATCCTCAGCAATTTCGGTTCGACCGCCGTAGCTGCTCTGACTTTTTCGTCATCTCTGTTCAGTGTGGTAAGGTCAGCCGAGCAGGCGTTTTTCAAAGCCGTGACCCCGATAATATTGGCGAATTCGGAAATCAATGCGGAAGAAGATCGTCAGATTCTGCGGATGGTAATTTTCCAATCTGTAATTACGCTTACGATATTCTCTCTAGCTGTGTTTTGGCTCCCTTACGTGGCTGATTTTTTTGAAGAAAAACCTAGCGAGATCTTCGTTCCATTGATCTATTTCTTGATGTCGTTGATAGCAGTCACGTCTTTTTTTAAAAATCATATACTGGCTTACATAAAACGAAATTTGAAATACCTGAGGCGCTATTATGGACTGACTTTGGCGCAGCATTTGTTCGTTATATTAATACTCTGTCTTTTGACTCTGGACGTTGTTGAGTTTTTGTTGCTTCAGATCGTCGCAGGTCTGTTTCACCTGATAGCAACGCTTCTGGTTTTTCGACGGCTTACTTATCGTAATGGAAATGCATAATGGGTCTGATGAGCTCAGTTCTAGAGTCCTTTGCGGTTCTAAAGCAAAACTCCGAGACGTGGTTAGAATTCTCAGCTGGACAAAACACTGAAACAAATTTGGCTCGCTTCACTAGCGGGGGTCACTTTGAGTTTCCGTTGCAAGTGCTACGTTTGGCTAAACTATGGATTGTGGGCACGCGCCTGCGCAGGGTTGATGCTTCGTCAGGCGAGGTCCTGTTTTTTTGCTCTACGCAAAACCAATTTTCTGTTTTAGAACCTTTGGTAACATCAGATCCAGAATATAGCTACACGTTTGTAGTATCGCCAACTTTTCGGGCGCCGAAGATCGGGGCGACGTTGCTTGATCGTAAAAAGGCAACCGTGAATCTGTGGGGGTTTTTCCAAGTCCTCGTGCTGACCTGTATTAGGGTGCCTGTCTTGCTTTTCGCGCTTTTCAATAAAAATCCCTTGTTAGTGCGTCGACGCTTTATGAGTTTTTGCGCCTCATACTACTGGCTAGTATGTCATCAAAAATTGTTGGAGGAGGTTCGGCCAAAGCTAGTGGTTTTAGCTAACGATCATAATCCGGAATGTCGGACGTTGATTGAGTTATGCAAGCGACGGTCAATCGAGACGGCTTACGTGCCTCACGCGACAGTCTCGACACGCTTTCACGCATTAGAATTCAATCATAGCTTTCTGGACGGTCAGAATGCGTTGGACATTTATAAACTATGCGAGCAACGCAGGAGTGTGGACTCTCCAAGAGTTAAAAACCGAAGGTGCTATATAGTTGGCGGACTTCGGCGGCTGCAAAGCGCAGTTGCAAATCCGGAGGCAGTAGGAGATGCACTAGGCCTAGCAGTTAAAGGCACTGACGAAATTGGCGTGCTAAGCGCCGTACTTCACCAGTTGGATGGTTTTGGACAGGTTATACTGCGCCCCCATCCTAATTTAAGTGGTAAGTATTTGACTCGGTTGGCCAGGTTTGCTGCAAATGAGGGGTTGCTTATGAGTGATCCGTCAATCGAGAATGCTGGCGCGTTTTTGGGCGGGTTGAAGTATTTGATAAGTGGCAATTCAACATTACTCTTGGAGGCCGCTTCGCTTGGGAAAGTCCCGATCTACCTTAATGATATGTCTGGGGGCGTCGATGACTATTATGGGTTTGTGAGGCGGGGAGTATGTTTGTCTTGCAGAGAGGTGGGGGACTTACGAGCTTTGCTAGTATTGGTATCGAAAAGCGGCTACGAACCTTCCCGCACAGGACTAAGGTATTTCATTGGTTCATTCGGCGAGTTTTTCGAGGGTAAGGAGCCATCGATGGTAAATAACCTTATACTAAACATCCTTAACGAAGATCGCGGCTCGGTGGGCCGGTCTCCGATTGTGATGTTTGACCTCTAGCATATATATGAGTTTCTTTTACGGCTTCTGCATGATCGTCGCAGTTGGCTATGTTGGTTTTCGCAAGCGTCGTCCAGACCTTTTCACTTTGGCTATAGCGTCTTGCGCGTACTACAGTTCTACTTTGGCTAGCGGTGTGATTTACGACCCTGATAGTCATCAGTACCTAAAGATTCATGATCACATATACTGGTTCTACGCGTTTTTGCTTATGTTGATGTTTTTAGGGGTTGTTCTCAACGATCGTTTTTTCGTACAAAGAACAACAAAAATCGTTCGAGCAAAGTTTTTGCTTGAATTTAATTTATTACTGCTATCGACTATATTTCTTATAATTTTTATTCAAAGCCCACGCGCTTTCTTTCCATCTGAAGTTGGCGGTTTTAGTGCAGCTTCCTACGGAGCAATTTATAGCGTGTATTGGGTATCCGCTATCACCTACGGAATTTTTTCGGTCAAAACGAAGAGCTTTGGTCACTTGGCCCTCGCTGTTCTTTTCTTGGCTTCGACACTATTAGCGGGGAGCCGTGCGTATCTTACAACCGGTTTCTTGGCTATGCTCTTAGTATTTTTCTCGATGAAAGAAGGCTTTGTAATTTTTGGAAGTGTGAGGCGGATCTTGTTTTTGATGTTTGGCTTTGCATTTTTGATAATTTTTAAAAATGTATATCAGTATATTTTATTATTAGACTTTGCGCTCATTGCAGATGCGGCGGCGAATTGGGAACTAGTTTTATTCCGGCTGACACGCGGAGGTGAATCAATTGTACTGCTCAATTTTCAGCGAGCCATTGAATTCTCCGAATTCGGTTTCGGGTCTTTCGTGGATCTAGTCTTGCTCCGCATTATACCCTTTGTCTCCGACCTATATATTGCGGTTTTGCAAATTCGCCCGGATACGCTTTCAGACTTGCTCAATGAGCGGTATTACACGACCGTCAATTATGGCATGGCATCGTCAATGTGGGGCCTAGCTTATTACGTGGCAGGTCCTTTGGGAACGCTGTTGGCCGCCATTTGGTTTGTATCGGCGATTTTCATCCTTAATCGTCTGCTCTTCTCTGGTGGTATATTGGCGCCTCACTTGTTAGCTGGATCGACGCTGCTTGCGTTTTACGTGCATCGCCAAGAAATAGGCGCAGTTTTATTCCCCTTTTATATGGGATTATTTATTTACTTTGTCTTTCGAATAACGCAAGCAGCATTATCTGAGGCCCTTAGTGCGAGAAAAATAGTAGATGAATAAGCGCGCTTCCCATATCGTGCTTAACCTAGACGATAGTTATGGCGGGCCCGCTCGATCGATACCGGAACTCATGCGAGGGATGACTTCGAGTGATTGGGCACACGAAGTTGTTTCTCTGCGTTTTAAAAACGACGAAAGAAATGAGTTGGTGGAACGGTACGGTTTGAAGTCCATCACGTTTCCAGCGCAGTTGCATCCTAAGCTTGCTTATAACGGTTCTATTAGAGATTACTTGGTAAGTTTGAAGCCTGATTTGTTCCATTGCCATAATATTTGGAATTACGTGCCTATCGTTACTCAAAACGTCGGGACGCAGTTGGGTATACCTGTAATTTTATCGCCACGTGGAACATTGTTCGATTGGAACCTAAAAAAGGGTTATTTTAAAAAGAAACTTTATTTATCTTTGTTTGGAAATCTGATTTTTGGAGGCGCTGCTGTTATTCATGCGACCTCAGAGGAAGAGGTAGACGCAATTAGAAAAATAGCGCCTCGATCGCCTGTGGCGTTAATTCCAAACGGGGTCGACACAGGTGAATTTTCTGAGCTGGGTAACAGGCATGACCACAAAGTTGCGTTGAATTTAAACTCGAAGGACCGGCACATACTCTATATGGGCCGCATCGAGGAAAAAAAGGGTTTGGCGATACTGATCGAAGCTTTCGCTGCAGTGAAAAATCAGAATCAGGATTGGCAGTTGTTGGTGGCTGGGCCAGATTATAGCAGCACCTATTCTGTTTTTTGCAGAAACCTAGCGTCAAGGCTCGGTGTTGCTGCAGATGTGAGATGGCTCGGGATGGTTAAAGGTGATTCGAGGCGAAATGTGTTTGGTGCCAGTGATGTTTTTGTACTTCCGACGCAATCCGAAAACTATGGCATGGTTATAGCGGAAGCGTTGTCTGCGGGTATACCCACTGTCACGACCGTGGGGACTCCCTGGTCTGTGATTCAAAAAAATGGAGCGGGTGTTATTATAAAGCCAGTCGTAAGCGAGCTGGTGGTCGCGCTTGAGCAAATTTTTGCGAAAAACACCTTGGAGCTCGAGGGAATGGCGGAAGCCGCAAGGGAAATTGCTCTTCAGAACGACTGGAGTAGACCTAGCTCCGAAATGTTGCAGGTGTATCAGTGGGTGATTGGCGAGGGGTCTAAGCCTGATTTTATTTTTTGAGAAAAAATGCGCGCTATTAAAATGCCGTGTTTACCGTTCGACATACACAGGTTAGCTGTAGAAGAGGATGAAGTTTCACGATCTCCAGAGGTTCAAGCTGCCAGATGGATTCAGGGGGCGTGGTGCTTTTTTTGTTCAATTTTGGTGGATATTTCAATCTGTCGTAATTGGATGCTCACCGCAGTTCATGTACGGGTGGAGGAGGTTTTGGTTTCGTGCGTTTGGTGCGAAAATCGGTGAGGGGGTAATTCTGCGGCCTTCGGTAAGAATGACTTACCCCTGGAAAGTGCGAATCGGTGATTGGTCGTGGATTGGTGATAATGTGGAGCTGTATAGTTTGGGTGAAATATCCATTGGCGATCACGTTGTCGTCAGTCAAAACACTTATGTCTGCACTGGGACGCACGATATTACGTCTTATTGTTTCGATATGATTCGAAAACCTATTTTCATACAAGATGAAGCTTGGATTGCTAGTGACGTATTCATCGCTCCGGGTATAACAATCGGCTTTGGCTGTGTCGTGGGCGCACGAAGCACTGTCTTCGCCGATTTGCCTCCAGAAAGCGTCTGTGCTGGAAGTCCTGCGAAAGTCATCCGTTGGAGAAAAGCAAATTTGTCGCCTTAGAATTCGTAGCGAGTTTTTGACAGGGCGAAATGTTTTAGCTGATGCCTAGTTTATATCGTTGTGCCCGCCGACGGATGTGATTAAATGAAAAAGATAACGGTGATCAGTCCTTTTTTTTATCCTGAACTGATATCTACCGGCAAGTACAACACTGAGCTCGTTCGCGAGCTTGCTGGCAGTGGCAGGCAAATAGATGTCTTGTGCTCTCATCCTCTTTACCCCGACTGGATCCCTGCGAAGAGTGTAGCGACTTTGCCAGGCGTCAGGATTCACCGCGCTGGGCGAAGTTTGCGATATCCAAAAAATTTGTTCCTGAGACGCGCTGTTCTGGAACTGTGGTTTGCGATATTTGTGCTTACTCGATGGCCACTTTTATATCGCTCAGACTTAATCATCTCAATAGTTCCTCCGTCGCTCTTTCTGTCCATGATTTCTTGGGCGTTCGGGAAAAAATCAGTGTCGATAGTGCACGACTTACAAGTCGTTCATGTTGGGGAATCACCCAGCAGATTAAAAAAAATCATTGCGGGTATCATAACGGTCGTCGAAGGTTTCGGTTTAAGATCTTCGCGTCTGACGGTTTTTCTATCAGAAGAAATGCGTCAGTTGTCGATGAAACTTTACTCTGTATCGAAAAGTGGAAGTCAAGTCATATACCCACCGGTCACGGTTTCAGATTTTTCAGACAAAGGAAGCTTGTCCTCACAGTTATGGGGAGACGAAGTTAACATAGTATATTCAGGAGCTCTCGGAGAGAAACAGTCACCTTGGCATCTCATGGAGCTTGCAAGAGAAATAGTTCGGGTCGGAAACGGGTACACGTTCAATTTTTTTTCCGGTGGGCCGATCTTTGAGGAGCTAAAAGATAAGAATACAGATGACCGGATTAGATTCTATCAGTTGGTCAGAGAGGATGAACTAGGCGAATTATTAGGAAAATCATCGGTACAAATCATTCCGCAAGCCCCAGGAACTTCTGCTGGATCTTTACCATCCAAGCTTCCGAACGTGCTGGCTTCTGGATCTCTACTGTTGGTAATAACTGATAAGGGATCAGAGCTAGAGATGCTTCTTAATCAGCAAAGTGGTGTCGCGGTCGAAACTACATGGGATCCAAAAACCATAGTTCTTTCGATCCAGAATTTGCTTGATATGCGAGGTCTAGATCAACCAGAGATGATCAGGGCTGCTCGAGCAGGCCTACTAAAAAAATTTGATCGCAAACTGTTAATAGCTACCTGCTTAAGTATCATTGAACGTGGCGGTTAGAACCGATGCTCGGTGCATGACACTTTGTGTCACGAAAGAGACTAAAGTAGGGAGTTAAAAGTTGAGTAAAGTTTGGCAACGGCGGTAGTTTTTGGTGGCAGCGGTTTTATCGGATCGTTTTTCGCGAGGCACCTCGTGGATATTGAAAACTTCGATAGGGTTTATCTGTATGATTTATGCGCTAATGCAACAATGCCAGAAGGTTTCAGGGCTATGGCGTTGCAAAGCTATACGAATATAGAGACGGTGATCGGGGACGTCACTGAGACGATTGAATGGCGACCTCACGCAGACCAGGTGGATCTAATTGCGAACTTCGCAGCTGTGCATCGTGAGCCAGGTCATGCGGATGAGGAGTATTTTCGGTGCAACGTGCTAGGCGCTGAAAACGTTTGTGATTTCGCGTCGAAGGTAAATTGCAGATCGGTTGTTTTCTCAAGCTCCATATCACCTTATGGAATATCGGAGCACCGGAAAACAGAAGATACCTTGCCTGTTCCAGTAACTGCTTACGGATCGTCCAAGCTGGTGGCTGAAAAAATCCATAGAGAGTGGTTGCTGCGAGATAATGATAATTCACTATTAATTATACGACCTGGCGTTGTGTTTGGCCCAGGAGAAGGTGGAAATGTTTCTCGATTAATAAAAGCGATCAAAGGAAACTATTTTTTTTATATGGCGAATAGAGATACTAGAAAAGCTGGGATCTACGTAAAAGAGCTCTGCAAAGCAGTCACGTGGGTCCGAAAAAGCGATCGGTTTAAACAGAACGCGTTTGCTCTTTGCAATCTGAGTATGGACCCTGCTCCTTCGGTCGAGGAATATGCTACAAATATTAAAGATATGCTTCAAAAAAAGTTGCCGATACTCAGTGTGCCAGTGAGTATACTTCTTTGCGCTTCCTATTTTATTACTCTCTCAGCGCGGTTGCTTGGCTTTAACCATCCTTTCGACCCGGTGAGGCTCCGGAAAATGATTCGGTCGAATGATATCGTTCCAAAATATTTAATAGACGATGGCTATGATTTTGAGTTCGATTTGCGCAGTGCGTTAGAAGATTGGCGTCGTGAATGTCCTGAAGAATGGTGATATTTTCATTTAATAAATAAAGAGAAAGCGATGGTTACAGATAGAGAAAAGGCGGAGTCTCCCGAGGCCTTTCCATATGATGCGCCATCGCAGGAGGTGAAACATCGTTATAACCATATTTTCTCGAGGGCTGACGCGCTCCCCAGCCGATGGCCCAAAGTACTATTCGACAGAATAACTGGTCTTTTACTGTTTATATGTAGTTGCCCTATCTTAGCCGTTTTGAAAATGGCTTATGTAATCGAAGGGTTGCTGATCCCGCGCAATCGCGGGCCAATGTTGTTCTACTATTGGGGGATCAGTGAGGGCCAACGAATTAAAAAATGGAAACTGCGGCTTATTAAAGCGGAATATATAGATGCGCAGGCTGCCGAGGGACACGAGTGGCGTGCTTATTCGGCCGAATGGAACGCAGAGAGCCGGACGATTGTCGGAGCTTTTGCAAAAAAATGGTATTTGGATGAGTTGCCCCAGTTTTGGAGTGTTGTGATTGGCGATATTAGCATAGTCGGACCTCGCCCTTTGTCCGAAATCCACTATGAGCGCGATTTAGCCCAAGGCAACGTTGCACGAAAGTTTCTCAAAGGCGGGCTCTTAGGTCTGGGTCACATAAACAAGGGCACCGAGGAAATGGGTAGGTCAAAATATGAGTATGAATATATCGAGGAGTACCTTAATCGCTCTTCTTGGAGCCTTTTAAAACTAGATTTGTGGATCATATGGAAAGGGATTTTGGTCATAAGTAAAGGTGGAGGACATTAATGCCTGCTTGTGCCCCTGAAACTCATCATTTGCAAGTGCGGACGGCAAAAGGCGTACGCCTTGCTTACAAGCCAATGAAGTAACACGAAGACGGTAGCTGGAGACGTTTTGCTGGTGCAATTATCTCATCCGCTGAGATACTTGATGGTCATCTTATCGGGATTCTATAAGGCAATAAACTCAGTGCGGACGCGTCGCAAATTCAGGTCTTGGCTTCTTGCCTGCGACAATTCTTTTCTTTTTAGTCTTTCGGTTATCAAATAAAGCTGATTGCTAGATTTAAGAAAATTGGAAGAGTAGAGAAAAACTCGACGCACTTGCTAATCTTGTTCATCAGCGAGGATCCCTAAGTCATGGTAGTACTTGTCGGTACACGACGCGAGTTGGCAAGACTAGGGTTACCACGGTATGTGAACACGGTTTCGAATTATCGTTGATACCGCAAAAGGACTTTGTAATGAAAAAGGCACTGATTACTGGAATCACTGGGCAAGACGGCTCTTATTTGGCGGAGTTACTTTTGCAAAAAGGTTATGAAGTGCATGGAATAAAGAGGCGGTCCTCCACGTTCAATACGTCACGGATTGACCATATATACGAAGATGAAAATATCCATGATGGCCGATTCAGATTACATTATGGTGACCTCTCTGATAGTTCGAATCTCACGCGCTTGCTTTCGAATATCCGGCCCGATGAGGTCTATAATTTAGGAGCGCAGTCGCACGTTGCTGTTAGTTTTGAATCGCCCGAATATACCGCCGATGTGGGTGCTCTTGGAGCTTTGAGATTGCTTGAAGCCATCCGCTTTGCTGATTTAGTGGGCCACACTCGATTTTATCAAGCATCTACCTCGGAGCTGTACGGTCTCGTTCAGGAATCGCCCCAGAAAGAAAGCACGCCGTTTTATCCTCGGTCACCATATGCGGTTGCAAAGCTTTACGCTTACTGGATAACTGTAAACTACAGAGAAGCTTATGGAATGTATGCGTGCAATGGGATCCTGTTTAACCATGAATCGCCGCGGAGAGGCGAGACATTCGTAACACGTAAAGTAACGCGCGGCCTGTCGAATATTGCTTTAGGCCTTGAGTCTTGTATTTTCATGGGAAACATCAACAGCCTTAGAGATTGGGGTCATGCAAAGGACTACGTTCTTATGCAGTGGATGATGCTGCAACAAGATGAACCTCAGGATTACGTTATATCGACGGGCATCCAGTTTTCCGTGAGACAGTTTATTCGTTGGGCTGGCGAAGAATTAGGCCTAACTCTCGAATTTGAAGGCGAGGGCGTTGATGAGATAGCGCGCGTCGCGTCAATTTATGGAGATAAAGTGCCGGCCGTAAAGGTAGGAGATGTCGTTATGCGAATCAATCCGAGGTACTTCAGGCCTAGTGAAGTCGAAAGTTTACTCGGGGACAGTGCCAAAGCCCAAGCAGATCTCGGATGGGTCGCGACAATTTCTGCTCAAGAAATGTGCTCAGAAATGATTTCAGAAGACTACAAAACTGCATGCAGAAATGCGTTGCTTCGTGATCATGGTCTGAGATTGCCTGCATCTGTTGAGTTATAACTGTGGTGTACTCACTAAATGGTAAGCGTGTATGGGTAGCTGGTCACAAGGGAATGGTCGGCGCTGCGGTCGCGCGAAGATTGAAATTAGAAAGTTGTGAGGTTCTCGTAGTCGCGAGAGATATCGTCGACCTCAGTGACCAGGCAGCGGTTTCCAGGTGGATGAAGCAAGCTCGTCCAGATGCCATTGTAATAGCGGCCGCGAAAGTCGGGGGGATTTTGGCCAACAATGCCGCCCCCGTTGATTTTTTGCAGAATAATTTGGCGATACAGACGAATATCATTCGCTCTGCACACGCGTATGATGTCGAAAGGTTATTGTTCTTAGGTTCGTCTTGCATCTATCCTAAGTATGCTGAGCAGCCAATTAAAGAAAACACTTTATTAACGGGGTCTCTCGAGCCGACGAACGAATACTATGCGCTTGCAAAGATTGCGGGGATTAAATTATGTCAGGCGTATCGACAGCAGTATGGGCGTGATTGGATCTCTGCTATGCCGACTAATCTTTATGGGCCAGGGGATAATTTTGACTTAGAAACGTCACACGTTTTACCGGCACTCATCCGAAAATTACACGAAGCCAAAACTTCAGGTGCCAAGCAAGTGGTTCTTTGGGGTTCCGGAAAGCCCCTTCGCGAGTTTTTACACTGCGACGATCTTGCTGACGCGTTGGTATTTTTGCTCAAATCCTACTCTGAGTTCGAGCACATTAATGTCGGCTCAGGAAAAGAGATCACTATTCGACAGCTCGCAGAGACAATTGCGGATATTGTTGGTTGCCAAGCCGAGTTAGTTTTTGATTCGAGCAAACCAGACGGCACGCCGAGAAAACTGATGGATAGCAGTCGAATAAACGCACTTGGCTGGCAAGAACACAGATCATTAAAACAAGGTATAACGGATACGTATCACTCATGGCTGCGTGCCGCGGGGTAATGGAAGTCTTCACGGGATATTTATGGTTTAGGTTCAACCACCTTCGCACTGAGTTATGTTGGGTTCGAAGGTAGGCTGTACCTTGGCTTGCGTGCACCTAGTCACTCACTTCGGCTTTTCACCTAAAACCTAAAAAAAGCTGCTGTGCCCGTTGTTATACCTAGGCAGGGGCAGAACTCGTCTACCGGTGTAACCGAAAAAAGTAAATGGTGAGACGGTCCCAATTAGTAGATATCTTTGGCGCTGGATGATTTGAAATCTTGCGCCTTGTATACTTGGTCCAGCATTGGTTACCATTTAGGTCAGCCGAAACGCGCCACAGCATGCTCTGGGGCGTCTTCCTGATGCCAAGGATCGTTTCAAACTGCAGAAACAAGTGGTACGGGTTTTGTTTGATCACTTACCGTGATGGGTAGTGTCGTGAAAAAGGGCTGCGCTAATTGGATAAGAGTTAGGACAGTAGTTTCCCTTCAATACTTGGCATGTTTTTACCGAAAATTTTGAGTTCCAAGCTTTGTCTCAAAAAGTTAAAGTGACCGTTGTCGGATGTGGCTACGTAGGAATGTCGTTGGCGGTGTTGCTATCTCGGCGCTGTCAGGTCACGGTTCTAGATACCGACCCAGTCCGCGTAGAAAAAGTGCAAAGACGCGAGTCGACAATAGTGGACAAGGAGATCGAGGAATCTTTGGCCTCGGGGAAGGCAAGTTTGACCGCGACGCTTGATAAACGGGCTGCCTATCGGGAAGCGAACTATGTCGTCGTTGCAACTCCAACAGATTATGATAGCGGCACAAATCGATTCGATACGAGTTCTGTTGATGCCTCCGTTAGGGATGCCCTCAGATTAAATCCGAGTGCCTTGATAGTTATTAAATCGACTGTACCGGTGGGCCATACGGTGTCTTTGCAGAAGAGGCATAGGACCAGCAGGATCGTATTTTCGCCGGAATTTTTAAGAGAAGGGCGCGCTTTATTAGATAACTTGTACCCCTCTAGAATAATTGTCGGTGGTTTTGATTCCCCCGCGAAAGACTTCGGTGTCTTATTACAAGATTGTGCGCTCAAAAGCGATGTGCATCTCGTGTTCATGAATTCATCAGAGGCCGAAGCAACGAAGTTATTTGCAAATACTTATCTCGCAATGAGAGTGTCTTTCTTTAACGAGTTAGATTCTTATGCATTAGCCAACAACTTAGAACCCAAAAGCATTATCGACGGGGTCTGTTTGGATGATAGGATCGGGCAGGGCTACAACAATCCCTCCTTCGGTTATGGGGGATACTGTTTGCCAAAGGATACCAAACAGCTCCTTGCTAATTATGAAAGAGTTCCACAGAACCTGATTCAAGCCATCGTCAGTTCTAACGCTACTAGGAAAGACTACATAGCTCACGAAATTTTCAGGTTAAATCCAAAGGTCGTTGGTTTTTTTCGACTAGCAATGAAAGAAAGTAGTGATAATTTTCGCGCGTCAGCCATTCAGGATGTGATGGAGCGAATGAAAGCTCTCGGGATAAGCGTAGTCGTATACGAGCCGGTGCTAAATGAACCGAGTTTCCGTGGCTCTCCCGTCATCAACAACCTTCAAGAGTTTAAGCAAACGTGCGATTTAATTGTTGCAAACAGGCTTCACCCGTCGTTAGACGATGTCAAACACAAATGTTTTAGCAGAGACGTATTTGGTGAGAACTGAAAAAATTGGGCTGTTTTTGAATCGCCAGCGAGCCGGAGAAACATGAACCAGAGAAACATGACCCAGAGGAACATAAACCAGAGGAACATGGAGGGCGGTGATTGTGCGGCTTCTATCCGACTAGGGTTTAGTCTCTATCAGCCATTCCGCAATGTCCTTCAGGGCGTAATCTGATTTCCACGCCTTCAGGATCTTATGGTTGCCTCCCCTTGTCTCTACAACGTCACCCGTATTGGGGTTTTTGTAGATTTTCAGCTTTCGAGGTTTTCGTCGTTTCTTGGGCGAGCTTGCGGATTTGCTCCTGAGTTTCCGTGCTGAATCGTCTCGCTTCAGCAACAGATTCACTAGGACTTTCTTATTCGTGCGGTGCACTTTTACAAACTTGTCCAGCGCTTTTTCCAGCTCCAGCTCCTTTCGATAAGCCGCACTATTTTCAATGTTCTTGAGTTGTTTTTCTAAAAGAGCTTTTTGCTTTTCTAGTTTCGCTTTTCGTTGTGCTAAATCCATCATCGTCTCCAGATCAAAACGTCGCTCGACAGTCGGCGTTACAGAAGTTCTCTAAAAAAGAACAATTCCGCAAGCAATATATGTTTGCGCATCTTGGGACAGAGGAGAAGTTCCGTAAAACCTCGGCCGGCCCTAGCTTAGCCTTAACAAAACCCTATAATAGTGCCCTGAAAAGGAGCAAGAGGAAAAACAAATGATACTCAATGAAGAACAAACGATGCTCAAAGATACTGCTAAGGAATTCTGCGTCGCGAATGCGCCAATTTCGCAGCTTCGAAGGCTCAGAGACGAGGAGGATGTTCTTGGGTTCGATGATGAAACTTGGAAATCGATGGTCGAATTGGGATGGGCCTCGATCCCGTGGGATGAGGCTCACGGTGGGCTTGCCTTTGGTTATAAGGGTCTTGGTGTTGTCACGGAGGAGTGTGGGCGGACTCTCGTGGCGAGTCCTCTATTTTCCTCAGTCTGGGTCTGCGGATCCATTATCAATTTAGGCGGCAGAGAAGATTTAAAATCAGAGCTTTTGCCCCAGGTGGCTGGAGGTGATCTCAAACTTGCACTGGCTCTCGAAGAGTCTCACCGACACGCTCCTTATGGCGTAAATACGGTGGCGGAGCCCCATGCGGATGGATATTTGGTATCTGGTAAAAAAACGTTTGTGTTGGATGGGCACATTGCCGACAAACTATTAGTTGTTGCACGAACTTCAGGATCAGGCAGCGAGCGAGAGGGGTTGACGCTCTTACTTGTTGACTGTGAAGCCGAAGGGCTATCGGTTACCCGTACAATCATGGCCGATTCGCGAAATGCTGCTATCGTAAGGCTGGAGAATGTCAAAGTTTCTGCGAGAGGAGTCATAGGAGAAGAAGGCAAAGGAGCAGAAATTCTCGATCCGGCGCTAGACATAGCTCGAATTGGTTTAGCTGCGGAAATGTTAGGAGGCGCCCAAGAATGCTTCGAGCGTACTATCGCTTATTTGAAAGAACGAAAGCAGTTTGGCGTTGCGATAGGTTCGTTCCAAGCTCTCAAGCATCGTGCAGCTCATATGTTTTGTGAGATCGAGCTTGCTAAATCTTGTGTTTTAGAGGCGCTCACGGCCCTGGACGAACGCCGTGAAGTCGCGGAAGTTGCAAAATTAGCCTCATTGGCCAAGGCCAAAGTGGGTGAAACTTATAGTCTGGTTTCCCGAGAAGGCATCCAAATGCACGGAGGTATCGGGATGACAGACGAGTTTGAAATAGGTTTTTTCATAAAGCGAGCGGCCGTGGCAGAACAGACTTTTGGTGATGTTAATTTTCACAGGGACCGCTACGGGATATTGGAAGGCTACTAATCCTTCAACCCAAATAACTAGTAAAATACTCAGCAACGCATTCGAAATTGAGTTTTTTATGCTGCTCAAACAGCAGTAGGGCCCTTCTGCCCTTGTTCAAGACAGTTGTCATAGCGAAAGGATTGCTACGGCGATGGAGACCAAAAATACTTGAATGGCAAAATAACAGTCTCAACTCAAGGTGGAGTCAAAAAGATTGAGTAAATTCATTGTTAAGTGATTGGAGACTGTTCGATGATTGAAGACCTTAAAGAAAGAGTCGCGCGGGAGAAAGTGCAGCACGACGAGGATGGGGTTTTAGAGCGGTCTTTTGAGTTAAAAGGAAGGTTTCCGCATGTTATGAATTCGCCAACGATGCGGCGTTGTGACGCTGACGAGAATGCTGTTTACGAGAATCTACATGGAAAGAGGGTCCTGGACCTCGGGTGCGGCTTCGGACAAAAGAGTATCTTTATGGCTGGGCTGGGAGCTACCGTATCCGGGATTGATATAGCCGAAAACTATATTTGCCAAGCCCGAGAAAGTGCGGCGGATGCAGGCGTGAGCGATAAATGTACATTTGCGGAGATGGACGCACACAGTTTGGCGTTCGAGGACGATACATTCGACTTGGTTGTCGGAAGAGCGATTATTCACCACTTGGACCTGCCAGTCAGCTTGTTGGAAATTAAGCGAGTTTTGAAACCTGGTGGCAGGGCAATGTTTGTCGAGCCTTTAGGTGAAAATCCTATGTTGAAGCTATTTAGAAAGCTTACGCCGGCCGCGCGTACAATTGACGAAAAACCTCTCTACAAGCGTGATTTAAATTGGATTGCGAAACATTTCAATGTCGCAAGCCGCTATTACGGCTTGCTTAGCGCGCCAGCAGCAATGGTAACCTCCGTCCTGTTGCGTCCTTACCCAAACAATCCGGTATTGAGAGTTACTGATTGGGCGGAAAGGATTTTACAAGGAGTGCGGTGGCTTCAGCCCCTTCATCAGTATGTCCTTCTCGACCTGAAAAAACCTAGCGATCATTGAATGCACTAGCTATTTGGTGAAAATGCAAATTGCAAAAGACACGCGTAGGAGAGAACGAGACGAACGTATAGGAGGCTAATCCAGACAAGTTTAAGATTCTTATGTGCCATCTGAATAGGGATCGAGAGGGGCTTCTGTCCTAAAGGCATCTCCTCTAGCCCATTCAATTAGGGAAGTATAGGCTCCCGAGCCTGCCGAGTTCTCACATCAACATGCAGGACTAATATCCCCAACGTCGCCTCTAGGAATCGTTCGTGCATGTGACTCGTTTTCCGAAAGCAATGCTGTGACTACTGTTCACATTAAAGAAATGCGAGCTTCAATTTATGTTGTATCAGAGAAATTTGATTGAGGAGCTTAACATGGGCGCTCATCGCGAAACGCGACTTAGCGGCGGTGCGAGCATATGGTGAACCACCGCGCGGCAGATCGTAAAATAGCCAGCTGCTCGATCAAAAATCACGTTATAGAACGCCATATTTAAGTGGCTGTTATAGTCTATCCAGTATTCAATCACGTTTTGTACTGGGCTTATCAGCGGAGCATGAGTTAGGGGATGAGGCTGCATTTTCTTATCTTCAACTGCCTTTGGGTAAGGCGTTACA
>MDTC01089865.1_pt1 | contig 35857 bp, 33 predicted proteins | sample 811181 | NCBI WGS metagenome assembly MDTC01 (sample SAMN05326644, study PRJNA326480) | marine metagenome | isolation source: seawater | place: Pacific Ocean: North | collected 2011
CTCCACCAGCCCGATGGGCGCGAATTTTCTCTCAATGTATTCGAGTCACTAGATATCCCTCTCTGAGAATTAAGCTTACTCAGTCGAGCCAACCAAGCAGCATCCAATCGAGCTGAATCTAACTCACGCTCAATCAATACTAAATAGACTTTTTCTCCAAGTCGCAGCTTGCCTCGCTCGGGAGCGCCCACATGTTTTGACCAATACTTTCCATCGCACTCTGAGCAACTCAAAAATAACTCGCCCTTTTCAGTCGCCATACAATTCAAATTTATTGAATGGGGCCTAAACCCTGCTAAAACTTGAATTTGGCACAGCGGAACCGAATTTGCCAAACTCCAATCTTCAATTTTCCCAGATTGCGCCTCACCCATCAGAAAAAATCCCGGAGTGCGTTCGCACGGACAGGCATATGACCATATAGCAATAATAGCGCTGAAAAGCACAAAGAAAGTTGAAAAAAATAAAAGAATTCTGTTTTTAAATACAAGATTCATATTTACTCTCCACTTTTTATTGTACAAGCAATAGACTACTTGCAGATATAAACTATCTCGCACACTATATTACCTGTGACTTATTAAAGATCAAATTGATACTCTTTCGCGTCCTTGTGCGTCAGTTTTGACACAATAGCGAAAGATTAAGGTTAAAAATCATTTTTTTGGAAATATCGATGAAGACTCCCGACCTTTCAGAAATAATCTGGCATGAAAAATTATTTAAAGATCTAACAACAGAATCGCTCTATCAATTTTTAAGACTGCGTGCTGAAGTATTTATAATTGAACAAGATTGCATTTACCAAGATATTGATAATAATGATGCAGGCGCAACTCATATCTATGCTACAACGACGCCAGAACCAAACGCTCCAGTGATTGCATACGCGAGGATTCTTCAGCCAAATCAGAAATATCCTAATGCATCAATCGGACGTATCGTCACATCCTCGAGTTTTAGGGGGCTAGGATTGGGCAAGCTGTTAGTAGAGCAGAGCGTGAGCCTTTGCAAAAAACTTTATCCAAATTACGGAATCACGATATCGGCCCAGAAACATCTTGAAGAATTTTATATGAACTTTGATTTTCAATCAGATTCAGAGGTCTATCTAGAAGACGATATTCCTCATATCCGCATGACGCGCTCAAAGTAAGACATCTTTTTTTGTCTATTTCTTCAGGATCGCCCAAGCAGTATCAAACCTCTCTAACACATCTTGGTTTCGCTGAGGGCACAGCAAAATGTGTAACTTGATTATCAAACAAGCACCAAAAAACGCGGGCAATAATTCATAAAGATCGAAGATGCCTCCTTCTAGCCCTCCCCAAACGAGCACAAAAAGCGCTCCAGAACTCATGCCCGCGAGCGCGGCACTGCTCGTCATCTTGCGAGCAAAAAGTGAAAATAAAATAACTGGTCCAAACGACGCACCAAAACCCGCCCATGCATAACTCACCAGATCTAAAACTTTACTATCCTTATTGCTTGCTATCCAAATAGCGCACCCCGCAATAAAACCTACAGCTATCCGACTTACCCCTAACAGTTCCTTTTCGCTAGCATCAGGTCGAAGAAATACTCTGTAGAAATCGTGGCTTATCACAGAGGAAGCAACCAACAATTGTGAATCAACAGTCGACATTATGGCCGATAGGATTGCCGCAGTGATGATGCCGGCCATCCATGGGTTAAACAGGCTATTGCTTAGAGCAATAAATACTGTCTCTGGGTTCTGCAGAGGCTTGTCAACAAAATAGCTGACACCGATCAGACCAGCTAGAATAGATCCAGCTAAGACCAAAACCATCCAGGTCATTGCAAACCTTCTCGCTGAAACCATCTTTTCAGGATCCCCGATCGCCATAAATCTGGACAGCACATGAGGCTGTCCGGGATAGCCCAGCCCCCACGCCAAAAGAGAGAGCACGCCAATAAAGCTTACCCCAAAAAAAGAACCCATTTGGTCAAATATGATTCTCGAGCCGGAGCCAGTTGAATCTGCAAACACTACCATCGATGGAACGGCAATTAACGCACCAGCCATCAACAATGCCTGAATAGCATCGGTCCAAGCTACTGCTAAAAACCCTCCGATAAAAGTATACGAGACGATTATGAGCCCACCAGCCAACAAGGCTGCCGAATAACTGACATCAAAATTACTTTCAAACAAAATCGCTCCACCCACTAGGCCCGAAGCAGTATAGAAAACAAAAAATATCAAGGTCACTGCAGAAGTCAGTAGTCGTAACATTCTTGTCTCATCACGGAATCGTCTCTCAAGATAATCTGGAAGAGTTAATGAGTCACCAACATGCGTAGTGAAAACTCTCAAAGGTCTGGCAACGACTTTCCAGTTAATATAAGCCCCGATCAATAAACCGACCGCAAGCCATGCCTCACTAAAGCCATTTAGATATATCGCGCCCGGCAAGCCTAGTAACAACCAGCCGCTCATGTCAGAGGCGCCGACGCTCAAAGCAGTAACTATTGGACCCAATTTTCGACCGCCAAGCAAATAATCACTGATATTCCGGGTTCGTCGAAAAGCAATTAAACCGACACCAACGATCAACGCTAGATAGAGGGCAAATGTAAAACTTGCAGGATTAATCAAATCCACCACCTTCGACTCACGAGAAATAATTGCATGCACACCAGTGCACCCTATCTGACTCGGAGTTGCAAATCTATTAAATCTGTTGATGCGAATAAAAAATCACAGTTGCCGGTCGATAGAGTATATATAGTATAAATCAGGCCAACTTATGAGCCTCAAGCCTCGCCTTTCAAAAAGCCAACAGCAAGTCGTTCTCTCTCTTAAATCGAGGGGAGCCCAATCGATTCGTATCCTCGCAAAACACCTAAAATTAACCACGATGGGCGTTCGAAAACATCTTATCATTCTTGAACATGACGGTATTGTAAAAACTTCAAAGCCCTCACATCAAACAAGGGGCCGCCCCGTCATATTATGGGCTTTAACAGGCCTCGGTCATGCTTTATTCCCTGATGCTCATGACTCTTTGACTATCGAGATACTCTCTGATTTAGGAAAGCAACACTCGGACATACTTGATAAGATAATACAATCACGCCTTGAGCGAATGGAATCTGCATACCGAGCCGAGTTAGTGGAAAGTGAAAATGATTTGTCAGCGAGGGTGAATTCGCTTGCAGCTCTTCGGACCCGTCAAGGATATATGGCTGAAGTTCGATTGTTGCCAAAAGGCTGGCTGCTTATAGAAAATCACTGCCCAATTTATGCCGCAACCATAAACAATCCCCAACTCGGAAGAATGGACCTCAAGCTTATTAAAAGCCTTTTTGCACATCAAGCCTCAGTAACTCAAGTTAATCACGTTCTCGATGGCGACCGTCGAACAGCTTTTAAGATTGAGTCCTTAGAGCCCTAAACCAAACTTGTAAACACTCTCTAAAGAAATTTGCTATGATAATCTCAATTAAGAATTTCTAAAGCGCTCCCAACTGAATCAAATATCTCATAAAGGAAAAATTGTTCGATCGAATTTTTGTGAAAAGATATGGTAAATAAAAACAAGGACGCGCAGGCTCATTCCCAGCATAAAATAAGAAGCATCAATTCCTACCCGAAATATTGGGCCGAGTGCTTTGGGGACGCGCCTTACCTTCCTATGTCACGAAAAGAAATGGATGACCTGGGATGGGATAGTTGCGACATTATAATCGTGACAGCCGATGCTTATGTCGATCACCCTAGTTTTGGGATGGCCGTCGTCGGTCGCCTATTGGAAGCCCAAGGTTTTCGCGTTGGAATCATCTCCCAACCACGATGGGAAAATGCAGACGATTTTAAAATTCTAGGTCAGCCTAACCTTTTTTTTGGGGTCACGGGCGGCAATATGGATTCTCTTATTAACCGATACACTGCCGACCTCCGAATACGCACTGATGATGCATATACCCCTCATGCTGAACCAGGAAAGAGGCCGGATCGATCTGTAATAGTCTACAGTCAGCGATGTCGAGAAGCATATTACAACGTCCCCATTGTTATTGGCGGAATTGAGGCAAGCTTGAGACGTATAGCTCAATATGATTACTGGAGTGACTCTGTCCGCCGTTCAATTCTCATTGATTCAAATGCAGATATATTATTATTTGGCAACTCTGAAAGAGCGCTTGTTGAACTTTCTCATCAAATCGCAAAGGGTAAAAAAATAAGTGAACTTTGGCAATTACGGGGAGCGGCTGTTGTTCTTAAAAAACTTCCCGCAGATTGGACTGAGATAGACTCCACTAGGATAGATTGGCCCTCGAAAATCGATAAATTACCGAATCCGTATGAGTATAAGGAGCAATCCGCAACAGAGGGTGCAGCCGAAACCGATAGTCAGTTAGAAACCATAAGAGTCATACCTATGCCTCTGCATCGAAAAGAAAAATTTGATGCTAATCGCTCATACATTCGACTGCCCTCATACGAAAAAGTGACAAACGACCCAGCACTTTATGCTCATGCCTCGCGTGTATTGCATCAAGAAGCTAATCCATATAACGCTAAAACACTTGTTCAAAAGCATCAGACCCTAGAAGTCTGGGTGAATCCACCACCCTTTCCCCTCGAAACTGAAGAAATGGATTGGGTCTTTAGTTTTAATTACAAACGCCAGCCTCATCCATCATACCAAGGTGCTCGAATTCCCGCTTACGACATGATCAAGACCTCGGTTAATATCATGCGAGGGTGCTTTGGCGGATGCACTTTTTGTTCTATCACAGAGCACGAAGGACGAATTATTCAAAGCCGTTCTGAAGAATCGATAATCTCTGAAATAGAGAAGATTAGGGACACAGTTCCAGGTTTCACAGGAACAATTTCCGATCTTGGTGGCCCAACTGCGAACATGTACAAACTAAACTGTAAATCTAGAAAAATTCAAGCATCATGTAAGCGATTATCATGCGTCTACCCGAATATTTGTCAGCACCTAAATACGGATCACTCACCAACTACACAGTTGTATCGAAAAGCACGAACGCTTCCAGGAATAAAACGAGTGGCTATCGCATCGGGCTTACGATATGACTTAGCACTGAAAGATACAGAATATATAAAAGAACTTGTAACACATCACGTCGGTGGCTATTTGAAAATAGCCCCTGAACACAGTGAGAAAAAAACTCTTTCGAAAATGATGAAACCTAGCATCAATTCATATGACGAATTTAAAATTTTATTTGATCGATTCTCAAAAAGTGCAGGAAAGGAACAGTATCTTATACCTTATTTTATCGCCGCCCATCCCGGAAGCGATGATGAAGAAATGCTCAACTTGAGCCTGTGGTTGAAAGAACATAATTTCAAACCCGATCAAGTTCAAACTTTTTATCCCTCACCGATGGCTCTTGCCACAGCAATGTATTACTCAGAGCGAAATCCGCTTGAAAGGGTACGATACAAGACAGAAAAAATTCCCGTGATTAAAAATCTCGACGAGCGACAGCGTCAAAAAGCATTTCTTCGTTATCACGATGAAAAAAATTGGCCCATGCTTAGAAACACTCTAAAAGAGATGGGTAGGACTGATCTGATTGGAAACAAAGACCACCACCTAGTTCCGTACGATTCCCTTATTAAAAGTAAGTCACGCTTCTATAAAGGGAAACCGAACAAGCGATAAGGCTATACCAATACGAAACGCCTGTCGCGCCAACTATCCGCATCAATCTCACTTCCTCAAACACCCACATTTCACTGATTCTTCCTATCTATATGCCACTCAACGTTACTTAAGATGCCTCGAAGGACATTCATCTCCATTTCATCGACACGTATACGCCCAAAAAGCCTTCGCATCCGCTGCATGAGTTGTCTTGGGTTTTCGGGATCGTGAAAACGCACAGCTATCAGAACTCGCTCTAAATGTTCATAAAATCGCTCGAGATCATCAATGGTCGATTTTGGCTGATCCCAGAAATCATCTTCCTTAGGAACGGTAATATTTTTCGTTTTGGTGCGCAATTTCGCTATTTCGTAACTAATAACCATTACTGCAGTTGCAAGATTTAAGGAAGGACACTCCGGATTACTCGGAATTTGGACATGATAATGGCAAAGCTGTAACTCCTCGTTATTAAGACCTGAATCCTCCCGCCCAAAAACTAGCGCCACCTTATTTTCATGATGTTCGCTTAAAACCTTTTCTGCACAACCATTGGGATCCAACATCGGCCAAGGAATTTTACGAGAGCGCGCGCTAGCGCCGATGACTAATGCACAGTTATTAATAGCCTCTTCAAGGGTTTCTACGACGACGGCGTTCTCAATGACATCCACTGCAGCCGCAGATCTCGCTATCGCAGCGCCACTAGGGAAATCCTTTGGATTGACTAACACCAACCTTTTCAAGCCCATGTTTTTCATTCCTCTCGCAGCCGCGCCTATATTGCCTGGATGAGAAGTATTAACGAGCACAACTGAAATTTGGTTAGCGTCAAACCCTTCCTCGGTATAAAGATTTTCCATACATATCGCTCACGAAATAAAAAAGATATGATAGCACTTTAAGCGAATATCGATCTGCACCACTTCGCGACCTATGATTTTGCGTTGATGGTCTTTCAAAACACGACTTTATGGGGCTATGCGAGATTAGTTAAACGAGAAGTTAAAGAGTAATCAAAGAATCACAATTCAGATTAGCAGACAATCTATGAACCCAACACTTAATGTAGCACTCAAGGCCGCTCGTGATGCGGCGGAAGCAATCGCACATGCAAGCGATCGCATAGACAGAATAAAAATTTTAAACGCCGATCCTAATAACTTTCTCACCTCGCTCGATTTAGAATCTGAGAAAACACTTAAATTCCATATCTTAAAAGCCTTTCCCGAGCACTCTATCAAATCAAGAACAACAGACTTGGCCCAAGACAAGGAAAACTCGGTCATATGGTTAATCGACCCTCTTATTGGCAATAGAAATTTCACAGCAGGCTACACCCAATTTGGCGTCTCTCTTGCTTGTCAAATAAATGGAATAATTCAACACGCAGTCGTTATTGCACCAATGACTAACGAAGAATTTACGGCCTCTCGCGGCGATGGAGCCCAACTAAATGCACGCCGCCTTCGCACAGGAAACGCAAGTGAAATCTCGGCCGGTTCACTTGTGAGCTTAGAGTCACCGTTTGGCACAAATGAAGCAAACCTAGAATTTCAAGCAAGCCTATTGCGCCTCGGAGCTGATTTGCGAATTTCTGGTTGTCCAGCTCTAGACATAGTAAACACCGCTGCAGGAAGACTGGTCGGTGGATGGGCGAGTCAACAGCCAAAAACATCGATAGCGGCCGCAAGCTTGATTTTGCATGAAGCCGGCGGGCTGCTTGGCAATGAAAACGCAAGCCCAGAATGGGATTCAGGGAATGAGTTAATTTATGGCAATCTCAAGACGTTTAAACAACTGAGTAAGATCAGAAAAAGTCATCCATAAATACTAAAACACAGGTTTTAATATGTCCGCTGAGCGAAAAGCTCGTAACAGCCAAAACTTAACTCAAGGCTCAATCAAGCAAGCATTGATCAGCATGACAATTCCGATGATTGTCGGAATGATAATGTTGTTCACTTTTAGCTTAGTAGATACATTTTTTGTCAGTTTGCTCGGCAACGAAGCTCTTGCCGCCATAAGCTTTACCTTCCCTGTCACATTTAGCGTCATGAGTATGGCAATTGGACTCGGCATTGGAGCCTCGGCAGTCGTAGGGAAGAATCTTGGTAGTGATGATACTGAACTTGCAAAACAAGCAGCAACAACGATCAATTATGTTTCCTTCCTTCTGGCAATTATTTTAGCGCTCATAATTCTCTTGACTCAGGATTTCTTGTTCAAGCTAATGGGAGCGCAGGGCATACTCCTTCCTTTGATTCAGAATTACATGAATGTATGGCTTCCGGGCAGCGTATTGATTGTTTGTCTCATGACGGGAAATAGTATTCTTCGAGCATGTGGAGACACAAAAACACCCAGCATGCTTATGGCGGGCGCTGGATTCGCTAATGCGATCCTCGACCCAATACTGATTTTTGGCCTCGGCCCTGTGCCGGCTTTAGGTATCGCAGGAGCCGCATATGCGACTGTTATCGCCTGGAGCATTTCTATTTGTTTTCTGTTTTATCACCTAGCTTATCGTTTAAATTTTATTACGCTTATTCCTCCCATGAAAAAGGATTTTATGAGCTCAGCAATAGGTATGCTAAAGATAGGCATTCCGGCTGCTGGCGCCAACATGATGACTCCTCTCGCAACTGGGATTATGACAAGCATTGCCGCAGGATTTGGAAACGAGGCTGTTTCAGCGCTCGGAGTTGGCGCTAGACTTGAGCCGTTAGCGACGCTGATTATACTGGCGATGAGTTCATCACTGCCACCGATTGTAAGTCAGAACTTTGGCGCAGGAGAATTAGGCCGAATTCAATCAGTCTACTCGATGGCAGTACGCTTTATCGTGGGATGGCAACTGTTAGTCTACCTGGCGCTATTCGTTACTGCTAATCCAATAGCGAATATATTTTCAGATGATCCAAGTGTGCGCGACACAATCGTGCTCTACTTGTCGATTCTACCTCTCGCATATGGATGTCAAGGCATTATTATCTTAACTAACTCTTCCTTAAACGCGATGCATAAACCGATAGCAGCCTTATACTTGAGTATTGCACGATTCTTTTTATTCTATGTGCCATTCGCGCTTATTGGAAGCCAGCTCTACGGGCTTCACGGATTCTTCGTAGGGGCAGCAGCGGCCAATGTGTGCATGTCGGCTGTTTCACTCCGAGTTTTTCAAAAAATATCTAAAACTCAAAGCAAGGCGAGAACTAATTTAAAAACAATCCTTTAACACTCTCTATAACCGATGACTTTGAACTCAGCACAGGAGTTTCATCAGGCTCAACCAAAGAAAAACTTTTATCTTCAACTGTGGCAGATATTTCAGAACCCTCATCGTCGTAGCTCAATCTGTTATTGGCTTCTTGAAATTCCAACATCTCACAACAAATCTCGTTATATTCCTCAGCCGTGAGCAACTCCGGACATTCCTTCATATTAAGTGTGAATTGTCTATCATTCGCGGCCGAAAGGTAATGCAATTCTTTCTTACTCTCTAGCAACAGCCCCTCTTCCTTCGCGATGTTGTACAACGGTGTACCTCTTAACGGAATATACGGAAAGAAGAAAAAATGCTCGGGCGCAATTTTTCTGTTTAGTTCTAACGTCTTACGCATGTTTTCTGCACTTTCTAATGGCGCGCCAACTATATTGAAAGTGAGGCGATTAATACCGGCTTTTTTACAATTCTCAGCGGCCTTTATCACCTGCTCATTAGTCATTTTACGACCAAGCATTTTCGTTCTATATGATTCATCGCCACTTTCAATACCAAACCAAATAGTATGGCAGCCGGCTTCAGCAGCTGTTTTACAAAATTCCTCATTCATAACTTCAACACGAGAGTTTATTGAGAAAGGTAACTTCACCTGCTCTTTATAAAGAGCGAAGAAAGCTCGAACAAATTTCAAGTTGGATAAGAATAGTTCATCCCAAAATTCAAAATAGCCGGCGTTGTATTCATCTCTTAAACGAATCAATTCATCGACCATATCTTGCGGGTCATACTTCCTTAGAAACGTCTTCTTCGTCTTCCAACCCTCTAAAATTGGTGTATTGCAACAGTATGTGCAGCGATATGGACACCCTCTTCCAGTCATTACTGGTAAAACTAATTTACCTTTGGGTCCGAATATAGAAGAGTTAACATCCTTAAAACCATCTTCTTTAGCAAAAACCTCATAATCGGGAAAAGGTAGCGACGCCAAGTCGCCAATCTGATGAGGCTCAGTTTTATAGACATCACCATCGATAAGCTTTTCCCACATACCATCGGCCGGACCGTTCACCTTTCCCTTAAGGTGATTCAAGACATTTCCAATGGCGTATTCTCCGTCGCCGACACAGATATAATCGACGTTTGGATTACTGATAGTTTGCTCCTGAGATAACATCGCCTGATATCCGCCGATAACGATCGGAGTTTTAGGCATCAACACCTTGAGTTCTTCAAAATACGGCTCTAGCGGATACCAATGAGGGCTCATAACCGAAATAGCAAAAACATCAGGATCCAGGGCCTGAATTCTTTTTGCATAATTCTTTGGGGAATACGCAACTGCATCTCTCAAAATTAGAACAGGATCTAAAATAACATCCACCCAGGGAAATTCCTTTTTTATATACGATGCCATGCTAGCAATTGGCATTGCAATCTCATTGCCATCAGGGGAATAAAACGAGAAAACGAGACGCAACCTTTCACGTGTCACACTTCCAAACCACCGAGATTTTCCTTGAGGATAATCTGATACATCCGGACCAATGGGCGCAGACACATCTGAACTTACTGCAATAATATCAGCCTTACGATTCATGAAAGTATCCTGATTCTTTCAACTACTACTGCGAGATTATAAACAAACCCAAAGAAAACAATTGTCTATTTATCGGCCTTTTAGGCTCTAATGATAGCATGTTTTTTAATAAAGAGCTTAAAAGACAGTGTCATTGGCTTAAAAAGCACCTTCAACACCTGCAGATCAGTCTTGTCTTATTTATTTTAACAAGACGCGTCAATAACGCTATACTGTAAAGCCTAAAGCTTGCTGATTTTATGAACGATAAAAACCTATGGCAGAAACAAAACCAAAAGACCCTATGAGCGCAATTGAGGCTCTTCAAACACGTAGCTCATCCCCGCGATTGACAGAACCTGGTCCGTCGCCCGAATCTCTCACATACATATGCAAGTCTGCTCTTCGAGCAGCCGACCATGGCCTAATTCGACCATGGCGCTTTCTGATCATTGAAGCAGATTCACGAATGAAACTTGGGGAGCTATTTCTCAAAGCTTCTCTAGCGAAAACTCCTAACCTCGAACCCCAACAAAAAGAAAAAATTAAGACGAAGGCGCTTCGCGCTCCTACCATTATTGTCGCAATTACTAGTCCACAGAGTCATCCCAAAGTTCCAGATATCGAGCAAGAATACTCGACGGCTGCTGCCGTTCAAAACATGTCATTGGCAGCCTATGCATTAGGTGTTGGCTCAGTTTGGCGCACAGGAGCATTCGCATATGATGAGGTAGTCCATCAAGGTCTCGGCCTAGAGAAGAACGAAAAAATAATTGGGTTCCTTTATATCGGCACCAGATCCGGCCCAATCAAACCACTAGTAGAACTTGATCCCGCTAATTATTTTAAGGCTTGGTAGAATGTGGCTTGAGAGTATAGACATAGAATGTTGGTCCTGTGGCTACGTTCTAAAAAATATCCTATTGCCAATATCTCGACGCGAGGACTGTATGCATTGCGGTGTCAGTTTGCACACATGCAAAGGTTGTCGGCATCGTAATTATGCCGGCTGCACCGAACCGAGGGCCGAGTCAGTAACCGACCAGGAGACTGCGAATTTTTGTGACTATTTTGTAATAAAAACTGACGGGTTTAATCACAAAGAAAGACTCGAGCAAGAAAACGCACGTCAACAACTCGACTCGCTCTTCCAAGATTCAGGAATTGTAAAAACGCCCTCGGATCAACTAGGTTCTCAAGAGGACAAAAATCAGGCAGCCAAAGATCTTGAGCTATTAGAAGATTTATTTAAACCATAGCTAACAAAACACCTATCCGTAGATGTTGCATCCTGAGGTAAATTAATGCGATTAACCGTTTTTAACACACCGTTTTTAACAGGATTCCTTCGAATTATTTCTTCAATTGGCTTAAGGACAATAGGATGGCATGCTCAGGGCAGAGACATTACCCACTCAAAATTTGTTTTGATAGCTGCTCCCCACACCAGCAATTGGGATTTCCCCTTGATGCTAATGGTTATTTTAAAACTACGGCTACGAGTGTTTTGGATGGGGAAACATACTCTTTTCCCTTTTGGGTTTGCATGGTTCATGAAGTATTTAGGCGGCATTCCAATCAACCGAAGCAAATCACATAATGTAGTCAATGAAACGATCAAACTTTTCGAAACCCACGAAAAACTAATTGTACTTATCCCACCTGAAGGAACCCGAAGCAAAGTTAAACATTGGAAATCAGGTTTCTATCGAATTGCTCGAGGAGCCAACGTTCCTGTTTTACTAGGTCATGTAGATGCCGAGAAGAAAATCGCTAAACTTGATGAGTTCTTCTTCCCCTCGGACGACTTGGATGCTGATATGAAAAAAATAAGAGCTTTCTACGCAGCCGCTAAAGGACTAATTACCGCTAACAGTTAAACTGACAATCGATCCAACCCATTAAGAAGACTTTGATAACAGTAATCTGCATACTGAGGAAGAGAAATTTCTTTCAACTTAAACTTCCATGGCTTTAAGTGCCACTGCTGCAATTGAGCTGTAACTTGGCTTGCCAACAAATCAGGGTTCTCGCATTTAAACATATGAGTTTGCTCTCCACGCTTTAAGCTATCTATCACAAAACGCTCAAACCGAAGCTCAATCTCAAGCGCTTTCTCCTGCTTATCTCTCGGCAAACCTTTCAACTCCATAAAACAGAAATAATACCAAGGACTGAGGCGTTCCATCATGTAAAGGGCCCCGAAAATTACAGCTTTTAGAGAATCTAAGGGCTTCAAACCCTCTTCAACCAGATTGTTCGTAACCAAGTCAATATGATGTCGCAGCCCTCCCTCAATCATCGATGCTAAGTCATTTTTACTTCCAATATAAGAATATAACCCTCCCATACTTATCCCTGATTCGAGGCTCAAATCACGAAGACTCATTGCCTGAAATCCTTTTACTCCCGAAATTTTAAACGTCGCGGAGAAAATTTTCTGTAAATTTCGAACTGCTATCTCAGACTTCTTAATTTGAATATTCTCACGATACATCTCAAACACTGAGAGCCAGAAATTATTATCATTAAAACTCCAAGACTCGTCAAAAGCACTCTCTTTAGTATCCCGAGGCCAGCTCAAGGAAGCTCGGTCAGATATAGGAGGTTTACTCAGGACTCGCATGTTACTTCACCCAAAATCAAGTTATATATTGTTACACTTAATATTTTGAAACTTATTATATCCAATAAGACCCAATCGCAAGGCAGCCTGAGAAAGTGCACAATGTTAGACTTACTCCCCTTACAAATCGCTTTGAAATAAACTGCAAAGTCTGTAAGGCCAACCAATGCGCCAAAAGCGCGGTCGGCAAAAGTGGTAGTGCCAACATTAACTCTTCTTCACCAAACTTCCCAATACCACCGAGAACAAGAAGAGACATAATGCAACTTATTACAAAAAAAGCGGCTAGATTCGCTCTAATGAAACTTGACTCTTCATGCTGCAAAACGAGCGCCATTGGCGGTCCTCCAATCGAGGTGCTCGTGCCCATGAATCCATTAAGAAAACCCGCCAGTACTAAAGCGCCATTAGTGGCTCTGAAATGAACATTTTTCAAGGAGAGCAGAACCCCAAGTAATACCGAAAATCCAACCCACAAAGCAAGTACACTCTGATTTATGATCAACAACAATCCTGCGCCGGCAAAAGTTCCAGGCAACCTTCCTATAACTGCATACTTAAGACTAGCTAATGAAATTGATTTACGGTGGCTATAAGAATTTGCAAAGGAGAGAGTTAGCGCACAAATCGTAATCGGAGCAGGAACGTAAAGTGGATTAATTAAAAAGAGTGTTGGCGCAGTAATGATCGCCAACCCAAACCCAATGCTCGTCTGCACGTACGACCCAATAAAAATTATCAAAACCGCGGCTGCTAATTCCATAGTTCTTTTTCCCACAAGCCCAAATCAACAGAGTGATAACACCCAACACTCTTTTGCAACGTGCGAATTTGATCCTAATTATCTCTTTAAATAATCCGGACCCGAAGAGTATATCATTCACAAGTTGGATCCCCTATGCTACAAACCGTCAATGACCAATAAAAATGCAAATCAATTTTATCTTTTTATTTTTAACTCACGAGGTCTCACTTCAGAATGAAATTCCTTCACACCATGATTCGCGTTTCAGACTTGACGGTATCTCTGAACTTTTTCTGCAACCTCCTTGGATTAAAGGAATTACGACGCCGAGATTCAGATAAGGGTAAATTTACACTCGTATTCTTATATGCTCCAAAAAATCCAGAATCCCATATCGAACTGACCTACAACTGGGACCCAAAAGAGTATACTTGCGGATCAAATTTTGGGCACTTAGCCTTTGAAGTCGACAACATATATGACCTCTGCGCTACTCTGATTGCCGAGAAGGTCGTGATAAACCGCCCACCGCGTGATGGCCATATGGCATTCATTCGCTCTCCAGATGGGATCTCCATCGAATTACTTCAAAAAGGAGACCCTCTTCCTTTACAAAAACCCTGGTCAATTATGGAAAACCATGGAGATTGGTAGTCTACTCGTCATAAGCTTGAGCTAAGATCTCTCCTCGTTTATCATGTTATATACGAGTTATTTCTCAATTATACGCACTCGTATTACCGATCTCAGACTCAAATCAAAAGGTGTTCCCCAGCATGCAACTACTAGATGGCAACCTTTGCGCAAAAAAAATTCGTGAAGAAATCAGTATTAAAGTACGCACCCTGAAAGAGCAAGGAAACCGCGTTCCTCATTTAGTTGCCGTGCTTGTTGGGAACGATGGCGCATCAAAAAATTACGTAGCATTTAAGGCCAGAGATTGTGATGAGGTAGGCTTTCAATCGACCGTCACAACCCTTCCGGAGACAATCACAGAAACCGATCTTTTAAAAAAAATAGATGAACTTAATAACGATATTGCGGTTGATGGTTTTATAGTCCAGCTGCCGCTTCCAAAACACATTGATGAAACCAAAATTATTCTCGCTATTAATCCAATAAAAGATGTTGATGGTTTCTGTCCCGAAAATGTTGGGAATCTATGCCTTGGTTTACCAACCTATATTTCCGCCACCCCAAACGGGATCATGGAGCTATTAAAACGTTATGATATAAAAACCGAAGGAAAACATTGTGTTGTGCTGGGCCGAAGCAACATCGTTGGAACACCAATATCTATTCTTATGTCACGCAATACAGATCCTGGTAACGCAACCGTAACGCTTGCGCACAGCAGAACAAAAAATTTAATTCAATTATGCGCAAGCGCAGATATACTGATTGTAGCTATCGGAAAAACTGAATTTGTTACGAAAGAAATGGTAAAAGAAGGTGCCGTCGTGATTGATGTCGGCCAAACTAGAGTGCCGGATCAAACGAAAAAGAATGGTTTTCGGAATGTCGGCGATGTAGATTTTGAAAACGTTAAGCACAGATGCTCATATATTACCTATGTCACCGGTGGCGTCGGCCCTATGACTCGAGCCTCACTCTTGCAAAACACGCTCAAAGCCCACGAAAGAAGATCAAAATAACCAAGTTAATTCAACCAAACAATTAAGCAAAGAGAATATTTATGTTCAACACCCTAAAACCAATGTCAGCTGATCCTATTTTAGGCTTACTGGCCTTGTATCGAGAAGATCACAACACTCACAAGATAGATCTTGGTATCGGTATTTATAAGGATGAGTCTGGTGAAACTCCGGTCATGTCTGCCGTAAAAAAAGCTGAAGCCCTTATTTTAAAATCTCAGAAAAGCAAAAGCTATGTTGCACCCACTGGCTCCGCATCCTTTAACTCAGCAATAGCAGAACTATTACTTGGAAAGGATATCAACGCCTCGTTGGGGAAACGAAGGACTACGATTCAAGCCCCAGGTGGCTGCGGCGGGCTTCGGCTCTCGGCTGAATTTATAAAGAAAGCCAACAGTAATGCGACAATTTGGGTGAGCGACCCCACCTGGGCAAACCATATTCCCCTCATGAAAAATGCTGGCCTTAAATTCGCAACATACCCCTACTATGATCATTCCAGCCATAGCGTTAAATTTGAAGAAATGATTAACTGCTTAGAGACGATTCCCGAGGGCGACGTAGTTTTGCTCCATGGTTGTTGCCACAACCCGTGTGGGGCCGACCTCAACCAGTCTCAATGGCACCAGGTCAATGAAACAGCGTTAGCTCGAGGCTTTACTGTGTTAATCGATTTAGCCTACCAGGGACTTGGCGATGGTTTAGAGGAAGATGTATTTGGTGTAAGGCTCCTCGCAAAAACCCTTCCTGAGTTAATTGTTGTTAGCTCTTGTTCAAAAAACTTTGGATTGTACAGAGAGCGGGTCGGAGCCATGACTTTAATTACAGATCACCCAACTAAAACAGAGATTGCTACGTCCGTTATCGCAGCAAGCGCAAGGGCGATGTATTCCATGCCACCCGATCATGGTGCTGAGGTAGTTCAATTAATACTTAACAGCCCTGCACTTCGGGACGATTGGAGCGCTGAACTAGCGGAAATGAGAAACAGGATCAACGGACTGCGAATCCAATTAGTCGAGCAAATCAAAGCTAGCGACATCGATGGAGACTACAGTTTCATCCAAGAAGAGAAAGGAATGTTCTCGTTTCTAGGAATAGATGTGCCTCAAGTTCAGAAGCTGGTTAAAGAACACAGCGTCTATTTAGTCGACTCAAGCCGCATTAATGTAGCAGGAATAAGCAACGCCAATATCGGACACTTTGTTAGAAGCTTAAGGGACGTAACTTCTTGATTAAGCGAGGGTAATCAAGCAACAGTTTTTTGTGTTTTGGGACGCCTTGCGGCGACCTTCATATCTGTTTGCTCGCGGTGATTTCCTCAAGCTTTTTCTCGACCGCAGCTAACGTCCAACGCATTTGACCGAGCTTTCCAAAGACCCCCCCCAAATTCCAAGAAACGAATCCGAAAAAAAAGAGACTTGCTATTACTAACAATCCTGTGCTCTCCATTACAGCTCCTCCTCAACTAACCACACCTTCTAGTAGAGGAGTTAACGGCAGGAATATGATTTACCTAAGGATTTTCAAATAAATTTTTAACGAATTACCCGAGAAATACCAGTTGCAGTAGCCTAAATACGATTTTTTAAAGACGCGCTTATTCTTTTAGCGAAACTACGGAGGAGCTCTTCAGTGGACTCCCAGGAAATACAAGCGTCAGTAACGGAAACCCCATAGGATAAATCAGATAGGTCATCTGGAATTGGTTGGTTTCCCTCATTCAGATTGCTCTCAATCATGACCCCTATAATAGATCGGTTTCCCCCTTCAATTTGCTTAGCTATCTCTTCCAAAACTAACCCTTGATTTTCATGATTTTTATTAGAGTTCCCATGACTACAGTCAATCATGATATTAGTTGGTAGGCCAGCTTTCTTAAGCTCCTCTTCGCACTTTGAAACGCTGTCTTTGTCGTAATTTGGCGCCTTCCCCCCACGCAAGATAACGTGACAATGCGGATTACCTTCACTACGGAAAACAGCTACCTTCCCCTCGTCAGTAACGCTTATAAAACTATTGGCTGAACTTGCTGACCGAATCGCATTCACCGCCACCATCACCGCTCCGTCTACATTATTTTTAAACCCAACAGCAGACGAAATTCCACTTGACAGCTTTCTGTGCGTTGGCGACTCGGTCGTACGCGCACCAACTGCAGTCCAAGTAACTAGGTCTTGCAGGTACTGCGGAGTTATAAGATCTAATGCTTCAATCGCAATCGGCAACCCGATCTCTGCAATATCAATCATTAATTGACGTCCTATTCGAAGCCCATGATCGATCCGATGACTTCCGTCGAGATGAGGGTCGTAGATTAATCCCTCCCACCCAACAGAAGTTCTAGGTTTTTCGAAATAAACCCGCATCAAAATCAAAAGTTCGTTTGACAGCTCGTCAGATAATGACTTTAATTTTTCGGCGTATTCTTTCGCTTCGTCTGGACTGTGAATTGAGCACGGTCCAACGACTACCACTAATCTCGTGTCACTTCTGTCGAGCACAGCTTTTACATTCCGATGCCCACTCAGCACAGTGTCCATGCCCGCACCTTGTAATGGGAATTCATTTTTTAATGCTTCTGGCGTCGGAAGCTCTTCCTGGCGAATTATGTGCAAATTCTCAATTTCTTTTTTTCTTTCAATCATGTTGAGCCTAATTTATCATCCAAATTATTTTCGGGCCTGATTATGGTTCATCTTGAGCAACAACTCAAAGCTATATTTTTCATTATGATTCATCTTTAGCATTAACTCAAAGCGTTAACCAAAAAACCCGTGAAGAAAAAAGCGGCGCTAATATAAATCAAAGTTTCGCAATCAAGAGGTCAACAAGATGCCAAAAGCGAATGACTTGAAGAAAGGCATGATCGTTCAAGTAGACGGCAAACCACACATTGTACGTCGAAGTGAGAGTAAGAGTCCCTCATCAAGGGGAGCAGCAACACTATACAAAATACGACTCAATTGCCTGCTGACACGACAAAAGATCGACCTTTCTCTTAAAGGCGATGAATTTCTTCACGAGGCAGATTGCCAACGAACGGAAGTTCAGTACTCATACAAGGACGGCGATAACTATATTTTTATGAGCGTCACAGATTTCACCCAATATAGCTTGCATTCTGACGAGCTAGAATGGCAAACCCAATTTCTTGTCGAACAGCAGGAAGACATAATAGCACTATTGCTCGACGGGATTTTAATCGGCATTGAGCTTCCGCAGTCAGTAACTCTCGTTATCGATGAAACACCTCCTGCCGTATCAGGTTCATCAGCCACAAACAGAACAAAGACCGCCACTCTATCAACAGGTTTTGAAATTCAGGTTCCTGAGTATCTCAGCATCGGGGACTCCATAAAGGTCAACACATCGACAGGGAAATTCATGTCAAGGTCTTAACAGTTCACCGGACATTAATTAGTTTGAAATTGTGCCACAAGACCAACATACTGCGAAGTACTCCTCAACCTCTTCGCTGCAGTTCTCACAGACCCATATCTTTATTTTCTCCGAATGAACGGGATCCAGTGTAGCCTTTACTAAATCAGTTGCACGACGAAAATCAAGAGCCTTGACCCAAAGCTCAACAAGAGATTCGCCAATTGGAATCGATCCAGCAAGCGACAGCAAACAATCATTGCGAATTTCAGCGGTGATTTCATATTGCGCCAAAACATTCTTCATATGGGATGCAGCAGCGATAGTGTCCGCTCGATATACCCTTACTGTTTTCACCAGCCCTCACTTTTCCTGTTAGCGATAAATCTCTCGCCACTTAAAACCAGATAACAATAAAAAAGCAACATAACCTGCAATGCCGCCGAAGACTAAAAAGGACAAATCAACAACCCGAGCACTCAAAGTTTTTTGCAACCACTCTTCCGTGCTTCCGACAAAAAAAACAAGAAAGAGACCCATTGCAAAATTTGCAATGAGAAGCCTGAAACAATATCCAAGCCAGCCCGGCTGCCAACAAAACACCGACTTTTTTAGCAGGCCGAACAGAAGACATATTGCATTAAATATAGCCGCAATGCTTGTAGCGAGGGCCAAGCCAACATGCGCCATTCCAAAATAAAAAAACACTCCATTCAAGATCATATTCAAAACCACCGCACCGACACCAATTTGGACCGGAGTAACAGTGTCTTGTCGAGCATAATAACCAGGTGCTAAAACCTTTATCGCCATGAACGCAAGCAATCCAACTGAATACGCTCTCAAACTCGCAGCAGACTTTTCTACATCATGCTCGTTGAAGCGACCATTTTCGAAAAGCGTTACCAGAAGAGGCTCAGAAATTAAGTAGAGGGCAAGCGCCGCAGGAATCGCGACCAGCAGGACTAAGCGCAATGCCCAGTCGAGAGTTTTTGCGAATTCATCAACTGAATTTTCTGCATGTCGTCGGGAGAGATTCGGCAGAACGACTATGCCGAGTGCCACACCAAAAACTCCCAAAGGTAACTCCACAAGTCGATCTGAAAAATACAGCCAAGAAACACTTCCACTCATCAAAAAAGAGGCGATTAAAGTATCGAACAAAAGATTTATTTGACTCACTGAAACACCAAACAAAGCAGGGATGATAAGGTTTTTTATACGCATTAGACCGGCATTAGCTGGGTCCCATTTAGGAAGAGTCAGTAATCTGATTCGTGCCAAGAAAGGCAGCTGAAAAAACAACTGTGCTACTCCGGCGACCAATACACCCCAAGCCAAAGCGAGCTCGGGCGTGCTTAAAACAGGAGACAGAATTACCGCGGCTCCGATAAGAGACAAATTCAAAAAAGCAGGTGTGATGGCTGGAACGGCAAATTTTCCATAACTATTCAAAACAGCTCCACAGAGAGATGTCATGGAAACCAAAAATAAATAGGGGAAAGTTATTCTTAACATACTAACAAACAAATCAAACTTAGCAGGATCATCGACATAGCCATTAGCAATTACTATCGCAAGAAAAGGCGCGCCAATCATAACAACGGTACTTAAGAGCAAAAGAGTTCCACCCAAGCTCGCACTCGTCGCAGCGACTAGGTTTTTTACTTCAGCAAAATCACGTTGCGAACGGTACTCAGACAAGACAGGCACAAAAGCTTGATTGAAAGCTCCCTCGGCGAAAAGCCGGCGCATAAAATTGGGAATCTTATTTGCCAGAAAAAAAACATCCGCCCCATCACTTGCACCAAAAAAGCGAGCGATTACGACGTCTCGAGCAAGACCTAAAACCCTCGAAACTAAAGTCATTACTCCTGTAACACCGCTCGCGCGAAGCAAGCTCGTTTCTCCCTGAGAGGGATCGCAAGGACCCTTCGAGATACTATTCATTTTTACCAAAATTTTTACGGTTAATCATTGCTTTCAAACTCAAATTTTAGATGATAGAAGAATAGCAGATACACTTTCCGAACGAACAACAAAATTAGATCATCCTTAGACATTATAGAGGAAATCTAGAGTATATAGCAGGAACTAAGGAGGCCTTACAAGCCCTTGCAAACTTGACAACAATACCTGTAGCCGGCATAGTACTGCGCTCTCAGTTTCCGCAACCTAGGACATCGTAAGTTCTGGAAAAAAACAAGACTTTAGGAGTAAAAATTGGCAAATTCAGCACAAGCTAAAAAAAGAGCTCGGCAAGGCGAGGCCCGTCGACGCCATAACGCGTCTTTCCGATCAATGGTTAGAACACAGATAAAGAAAGTTCTGGCCGCAATTGAATCCGGCGACTCGACCAGCGCTGCTGCTGCCTACGCTGAAGCTGTGCCAGTCATCGATCGAATGGCTGACAGGGGTATCATTCATAAAAACAAGGCCTCGAGGCACAAAAGCCGATTAAATACGGCGATAAAGAAATTAGCTGGTTGAAACCCAACCGGGATCTAGCTATGAGTCTTCAAGTTTTTTGACTCACACATACCTCCCAATCGTCTAAGCGAGCACTAAGTTGTCGCGATGAATAATTTCGTCGTCTCCCTTATACCCTAGCACCGACAAATATTCGTCGCTAGTTGCGCCTGCTAGTTGAAGCGCTTCAGAGGAATTATAGTTCACCAACCCCCGAGCAATTTCAATTCCTTGGTCATTGAAGCAGACCACCAAATCTCCCCGCACAAACTGCCCACTGACTTCCTTTATACCTACTGCAAGCAAGCTCTTTCCTAAATCTACTAAGGCCCGTTGCGCACCCCCGTCGACGACTATCTCGCCTTTAGCAATAATACCGCTGGCTAACCATTGTTTCCTAGCCGTTACGGGCTCACTATTTGCCGACAATTTAGTTCCAATCGATTCCCCTCTCAATATTTTAGTCAGCACCTCCGGCTGGCGTCCGTTTGCTATAACTGTGTCAGTCCCAGAGCGCGCCGCACGCTTTGCAGCGGCCAGCTTCGTCTTCATCCCGCCGCGCCCAAACGCCCCTCCAGCGCCCGCCAGCAGCATCAAGCTATCGTCATTCGCGTTTCCCGACCGAATCAAACTTGCGTTCTCATCAATCGTCGGGTCAGCACTCATAAGCCCCTCTTGATCAGTCAAGATCACAATTTTATCCGCATTTATTAAATTTGCGACGAGGGCGGATAACGTGTCGTTGTCACCCAAACAAAGCTCTGCTGTAGCAACCGTGTCATTCTCATTAACAACCGGAACCACACCCAAATCTAACAATGATGAAAGGGTGCTCCGCGCATTTAAGTATCGAGTCCTGTCTGCTAAATCATCATGAGTCAATAAGACTTGAGCAGTTAAAACGGCTTGCTCAGCGAAATTTATTTCGTAAGCACGCACCAGTCCCATCTGACCTATTGCTGCAGCTGCTTGCTGCATGTGCACCTGCGTAGGACGTTGCTTCAACCCAAGACGAGAAACCCCTTCAGCAACAGCTCCGGATGAAACCAACACTACCTGGCACCCCATAGCTCTGAGCTCAATTATCTGCTGCACCCAGACTCTCATCGAGTGAAGATCTAAACCTAGGCCATTGTTAGTCACCAAAGAGCTGCCAATCTTCACAACCCATTTTTTATAATTGATATGGTTTTCGACCATAAAAGCCCCTTCCCCTGTTCAAACTATCGCTAACGCCACCTAGATTTTTAAAGCTAGTCAATCCATTCAAAATCAGGATCATTATTTGAATCTTTAACTAGTTGCCGTTTTTCTGCCCTGATTTTTTTGTCAGCTTCTATCGTTTCACGTATTTCAAAAGCCAGTGCAAATTCTTGCTTTGCTTGCTCCTCGACGTAAGTTGAATCATCTTTCATTTGTTGTCTATGGGTTTCTATCTGCCTCATTAGATCTTCGCATAAATCAGCACACCCCTCTCCCGAAATCGCTGAGATACAATATACACCTTCCCTCCAACCCAATTTTGAACAAATTTTCTCCTTCACTTCGATAAGGCGATCAAAATCAATTAAGTCAGTCTTATTCAATACAAGAAGCACTTTTTTTCCCGCAAGCGTGACACTGAATTTTTTAAGTTCTGCCACTATTTTTGCGGCATTTTCTGAAGGGTCAGTGCCATCGACCGGTAATACGTCTACTAAGTGCACAAGCAAACTAGTCCGAGATAGATGCTTTAAGAATCTAAATCCAAGCCCGGCTCCCTCAGCGGCTCCCTCTATCAAACCTGGAATGTCGGCCATTACAAAACTTCGCTCTAATCCTCTGCTAACCACGCCCAAAGAGGGCACCAAAGTAGTAAACGGATAATCCGCCACCTTAGGAGTCGCTGCTGAGACAGAACGAATCAAAGTCGACTTCCCCGCATTTGGCATGCCCAACAAACCAACATCTGCCACTAAACGGAGCTGGAGTTGCAAGCGCCGAACTTCACCTAGCGTTCCTTTAGTAATTTTTCGGGGAGCACGATTGGTGCTAGTTTTAAATCGCGCGTTCCCCATTCCATGTTTTCCACCTTGAGCTACTTTGATAGGCTTATTCGGAATGCTTAAATCAGCTATCAACTCTTCAGTATCAATATCAATAATGGACGTGCCGATAGGGACATGGACGTACAAGTCATCGCCACTTCTACCGGTACTATTACGACTCATACCGGATTGTCCCTTTTTCGCGCGATAACGGGGCTGGAATCGAAAATCTACCAAAGTATTCAAATCGGTCTCCGCCACTAGATATACACTTCCTCCGCGCCCTCCATCACCACCATCAGGCCCTCCTCGTTCAACATACTTTTCTCTCCTGAAGCTTAAACAACCGTTACCACCATTTCCGGCTTCCACTGTGATTTCTGCCTCATCTACAAATTTCATCTTTTCTCTCGATTTTATTTAGAGATCTATTACAATTGCGAATCAGTAAGGTCTCGAAGACCCTATAATTTCAGTCCCATTTTTATGGGCATCGCCCGCACAAAAAATCCAAAAAAAACGTTGACTCTGAAACAAAAAAGCCCCGACTCAAGGCGGGGCTTCTAATCGTCCAACAACGCTTCTTAAGCCGTCTCGATACTCACATACTTCCTGTTTTTCGGGCCCTTAACTGCGAATTTTACAACACCATCTGCAGTCGCAAAAAGAGTATGATCTTTACCACATCCTACATTTTCACCGGGGTGAAACCGTGTGCCTCGCTGACGAACAATGATGTTACCCGCTGTGGCAGCTTGGCCTCCGAAGAGTTTTACGCCAAGACGTTTCGAAACCGAATCACGGCCATTATTAGTACTACCACCTGCTTTCTTGTGAGCCATAATATTCCCCCTTGCTAGAACTAAGCCTTGATCTCGGTGATTTTCACTTCAGTAAACCACTGCCGATGGCCTTGCTGCTTCCGAAAATGCTTGCGCCGGTTAAATTTTATAATTTCAATTTTTTTCGCTCTTCCCTGAGATACAATTTCAGCGGTGACTTCACTACCTTCGACATAGGGAGAACCAACTTTGACTGACTCTCCCTCACCAACAAGAAGGACTTTATCAAATTTCACAGTTTCACCCTCACCCAGTTCTAGCTTCTCTAACTTCAGAGTCTCACCTTGAACAACTCTATGCTGCTTTCCGCCACTTTCGATTACCGCGTACATGTCTTAATCTCCCTGTGCCCAGAAAACGGATAACCGTCCGATTATCAGGCAAAAAATCTAAGGGCGCTATAGTACGGCAAGCGTATCCGTCAAGCAACCCTAAACACTCAACTCTGAACCTCCAAAAACACCTAAAATCACCTATTTAGGGGCCAACCGTAATTCCAGGTCGTTTCCGTGGCTTGACAGTTAGTCCTGCGCTCCCTAGCATGGCTAAATCCGATCGTTTTGACTCATCAAGCAATATCGAGCGAGGCTCATTAGTTACCCCCAATATGTATAAAAAAATTCGCGATTCTGTATCAACCGACATGATTTCCGTCGACCAGTTTATAATCGACCAACTCCACTCCAGAGTGCCTTTAGTGGAGAATATTGGCCATTATATTGTTGATGCTGGGGGTAAGCGCCTGCGGCCTATTTTAGTCCTGCTCGCTGCAAGATGTTGTAATATTTCGGATTCAAGACATATTAATCTCGCTGCAGTAATAGAATTTATTCATACTGCAACGCTGCTTCACGACGACGTTGTAGATATGTCGGCCCTGCGAAGGGGCCGCCCAACGGTCAGTGTTGAGTGGAACAATCCATCAAGCGTCTTGGTTGGTGACTTTATATATTCTCGCGCATTTCAACTGCTTGTCGAAATCGGAGAGATGAAAATTATGCATATTTTGGCTGACACCACAAACCGGATAGCTGAAGGTGAAGTGTTGCAGCTGATAAACAAAAACAATCCTGAAATAAATGAAAGCAGCTACCGAGAGGTTATCCACAATAAAACTGCAATCTTGTTTCAAGCCGCAGCGCACTGTGCAGCACTGTTGTCTAACGCGCCGGACACAACAGCGGACTCACTTAAACGATTTGGAAAGCATATTGGCTCTGCATTCCAATTGGTTGACGACGCGCTCGATTATGATGGTGATACCGAAATTCTTGGAAAAAATCTTGGAGATGATTTAGCTGAAGGCAAACCCACACTGCCACTAATTCATGCCTTACAGCACGCAGACAACACAGAACGAGACCTCATTCGTCAATGCTTGATCGGAACGGAATCTATTCCGCCAGAAACCTTAATGCGAATCACTTCCATTATCAGAGCATGTGGATCACTACAATATACGAGAGATGCGGCAGAAGAAGAAGCAAGACTAGCTCGTCAGTGTGTTGAGGAACTCCCTGTTTCCCCTTTTACAGATACGCTTAAACTCCTTGCTGAATTTTCAGTTGCAAGAAATACCTAAACCGTCTCACCCACAACTCTGTGGCGTAACGCATCCCTTCATGTTATAAAACCGGTCGATATTGGCGTTGTCCCCTAAGCTAAAACCAAACAGGTAGGGACTTGATATTGCGGACACTTCGCCTAGAACGGACACAGTAATGAAGACAAATAGTGGAGACCATTAAAGTGATCGATATGACCAAAATACCCTTAGACGAGCCCGTTTTAGAAACTATTGAGAGCGTCAGATCGTTTGAACAGGTCCCCTTTAAAGAGCAGTTCCCATATACGAACAGCTACGAAATTATAATGAAAAGCGCTGAACTGTTTGGGGAATCAACAGCTCTTGAGTTCCTTTTACAAGGAACAGTTGATGAACAAACTCAAACAACAAGCTTTAAAGAACTCGCACATAAAGTTACTCAAACAGCCAACCTGCTCACCAGCCTAGGCATAGGTTCAGAAAACGCTGTATCAATTGTTTTACCGATCCTGCCACAGACACATTTTGCTATTTGGGGCGCACAAGCCGCTGGCATATCAAACCCCATCAACCCTCTGCTTGAACCAGAACACATGTCTGAAATAATCAGCGCAGCTGGTTCTAAAGTCATAATATGCCTAGCTCAATCAAAGCATAGTGATATTTGGCAAAAAGTTTTATCTGCGTCCGAGGAAGCTGGCTGTGTGGAGACAATTCTAGGAGTGCATGTGCCGGGCCTGTGTGATCCTGATACAAACCCTGAAAATTTCCCAAACATGAAGGTGCTTGACTTCAATACCAGCATAAACTCAATGCATTCCCAGGCTTTAGACAGCGCGCGTCGAATTGACTCTGAACAAATTGCGGCCTATTTCCACACAGGCGGAACCACTGGACGTCCAAAACTGGCACAGCTTACCCATGGCAACATGGCTTACCTCGCACAACTCATGCAAGTTTATACTGCACACATGGAAAAACATACGGTGCTTTGCGGCCTTCCTTTGTTTCATATTTACGGATGCATCATTCAAGGCGTTGCTGCTTTTGCTGTCGGCTATAGGATAGTCCTTATGACCCCCTCTGGGTTCAGATCACCAATAGCAATGAGCAACTTTTGGAAAATTATCGAGAAATTCCGAGTTAAACAGGTATCTGCGGTACCGACCGTTCTCACCGCACTTGCCGACATTCCGGTCGGTGATTCTGATATCAGCAGTCTTACCAATGTTAATTCTGGTGCAGCACCCTTATCTCACCCATTTGAGTTAAGTTTTGAAGAACAGTACGAAGTAGAAATCGGTAACGGCTACGGGATGACCGAAACCACGGCTTTAATTAGCAGGGCACCAATTGAACAACCTCCGGGGAGCGTTGGAATGCGCGTACCCTTCTCTCAGATAAGAATAGTGCATCTTGAGGACGATAAGGTCACAAAGAATTGCACAATTGGCGAGAGTGGAGTAATACTTGTCAAAGGACCTCAAGTCTTTAAAGGATATAAAATAGAAATTGATAATACCAATGCATGGATTGAAGACGGGTGGTTTAACACTGGAGATCTTGGCTATCTCGATGAGAACGATTGCCTATACTTGTCTGGGCGCGCAAAAGATTTAATTATCAGAGGTGGACATAACATTGACCCAGAGTTAGTTGAAGAACCTTTACTGAGCCACCCAGACATCGCCTCGGCTATTGCGATTGGGTTACCAGATGCATATGCGGGCGAACTACCTATGGCATACGCTGTCCGAAAGCCGGGCGCCAATGTGAGCGAGGCAGAATTAATTAAATACTGCGAAGAGAAAATTTCTGAACGCGCAGCGGTTCCCAAAAGAATAGATTTTATAGAAGAAATGCCCTTGACCGCAGTAGGGAAAATATTCAGACCTACTCTGCGACAAAAGATTGCTGAAGAGGTTGTTGAGCAGGCACTAAGAAACCTTAACATCGATGTATCGGTGACAAGTGATATCGAAAAGAAACGCGGCTTAATTGTAAACATCGCCGCAACCGACAGCGCAGATAAACCAAAAATAAGGGAGGTATTAAAACCGTTCACCTTTAGTACGAATATCAGTTAATTTCTAAAATCGATGCTTATGCCGTTTGCAGAATCGCGGAGGATGGAAAAGCTATTGTCAATAATTCTCATCTTGTCGGAACTGGGTTCGTATACTTGACTATCCCGCGTCGTTATAGTTTTTGCTAGTAGCATCATTTCGGTTGAAAGCTCATTCTCACCTTTAGCTGCATATACTCTCGACAATGCTTGATAGAAAACTGGTTCAAATTTCATTAGCGATACCGCTTTCAACAGCGACTCCTCGGCTAGCAGAAAATCTTCGTCAATCAACGCGACATTCCCCTGCGAATAGTAGAAATACGGATTTGTTTCGTTAAATTTCTCAATTGCTCGATCGTATTGTTTTGCCCGAGCCAACTGACCATTTCTTCTATAAAACTTGGCTAAATTGCCGATCGCGCTAATGCTATTGTTATCCTTTAAAACTGACATTTTATAGCTAAACTCGGTTAATTCAGGATCTCCAAGGGCGCTATAAATCGCACCTATATTATTCCACGCCACCGGCGAATCAGGATCAAGGAAGAGTGCATTCTTTACAAGATCAAGCGCAAGCTCAGAGTTACCTTCAATCAACTCTTCCACACCAATGTTAGTAAAGTAGAGCGAACGTGCCTGTGCATCTGTCAAAGTGGTAGAGGTGAATTGTTGCAGAGAAATCTCAGGCGTAAAATCTGAAACGTAGCGCCGATGCGGTCCGAATCGCCCCGTTGCATTAATATGCTGACTAAGGACTACTAAATTTCCTCTTCTATCCCAATTGGGTCGTACTTTGACCGTTTGAAAATTTGCATCAATTCCAGCGTAACGCGCCATTGCCACGAAGAGATTCATAACAGACAAGCAATTACCTTGCCGCGCTTCGAATACTTCCAGTGCCGTGTGGGTAACTTCGGGGGAATAACGCAAAGCTAAACCATCGGAGTTATACAATAACGCTAACAATTTCCGCAGACGTAATTCTCTCTCGTCCTCACCTTGAACAGCCCTATCAACTAAAGATTTTATTTCTTGGCTGATGTGAAGGGGGGCTACTTCTGGATAGCGATCGAATTTCTGATCAATGACCTTCACAAGCAAGGCTGCGTCCCCTTCGAAATCTATGTCTAGAAATTGACAACCTTGAAAAAGACAGACAAAAGGAACTAAATACAAAAATTGTTTTAGGAAAATTTTCATCAAAAACTCAAGGGGGAAAATCACAAAAGCACTTAAAAACTCGCAATCAGAAACATTGAAGACTCAGCCCAGGTTACACTTCTGAATCGATTACTGCAGAATCATCAACCTGATCGTTTTAACCCCGATCAGAACACATAGATATTAGCGATTCAAAAAGTCCAAATATTACATTGCCGGATATACCGGACCTCCTCCTCCCTCCGGAACTACCCACTGAATATTTTGGGATGGATCCTTAATGTCGCAAGTTTTACAATGCACACAATTTTGGGCATTGATTTGGAACCGCTTATTGCCGTTCGCATCTTCTAAAACCTCATAGACCCCTGCGGGGCAATATCTCTGAGCCGGCTCATCAAACTTCGGCAAATTAACACTTATAGGAATCTGTGGATCTTTTAACTTTAAATGACACGGCTGATCTTCTGCATGATTTGTGTTCGATAAAAAAACGGACGAGAGCTTGTCAAAGCTTATTTTACCATCTGGCTTCGGATATTTTATTTGTTCTGCACTCTCAGCTGGAAGCAGCTGCGCATGATCTTCCGACCGGTCTCGAATGGTAAATGGCGATTTTCCGAAAAGAATATTTTGCTCAACAAACGCTAGGGCTGCCCCTATCCAAAATCCTAATCGATGAATCCCAGCACTAAAATTTCTCGCTTCATACAATTCCCTGCGTAAACTAGACTGATCAAAAAGCTCGTTGAAATTCTCCAATGTTTTCGCTGGCGAGTCACTATTTAACTCTTCAAAAAGCGCCTCAGCCGCTAGCATCCCCGACTTCATCGCTGTGTGACTTCCCTTAATTTTTGCGGCATTAAGTGTCCCCGCATCACAACCTATCAGCAGCCCCCCTGGAAAATTCATTTTAGGTAACGAATTCAACCCCCCTTTTATGAGCGCCCTTGCACCATAACTAAGCCGTTTCCCACCCGTTATTGTTTTGGCGATAACAGGGTGATGCTTGAATTTTTGGAACTCATCAAAAGGACTAATGTGAGGGTTCTTGTATCCCAAATCAATAATCAAACCCAACGCAACCTTGTTACCCTCTGCGTGATATAAAAAACCCCCACTGGATCCAGCATAACTCGATCCAATCATAGGATATCCTGCTGTATGCTCGACAAGACCCTCCTCATGCTGCTCGCTGGGAACTTCCCAAACTTCTTTCAACCCAATCCCATAATGTTGGGGATCGCTATCTTTATCTAAGTTAAACTTTCTAATAATCTCTTTTCCGAGATGCCCTCTGCAGCCTTCAGCAAAAATCGTGTACTTCGCATGAAACTCAAATCCCGGCTCAAACGACGCTTTTTGCTCTCCATCGGCCCCTAAGCCCTGATCACCAGTCGCCACCCCTTTAACACTGCCGTCAGCATGATATAAAACCTCGGCCGCCGCAAAGCCGGGGAATACCTCAGCTCCCAACTCCATTGCCTGCTCACCTAACCATGAGCACAAGCTACCGAGAGAAATAATGTAATTTCCGTCGTTATGCATCGCCCTTGGCATCAGAGGCCCTGGGAATCGAAAATCACTACTCTTACTGGGTAGATAGTATATTTTATCCTTCACGACCGGCGTTTTAAGCGGCGCGCCTCTCTCTTTCCAGTCCGGGAACAATTCAGACAAGACAGTGGGCTCAAAAACAGCACCTGAGAGAATATGTGCGCCGACCTCGGATCCTTTTTCGAGCACACAAACAGACAGCTCTTTACCAGCCTCATCTGCCAATTGAAGTAAGCGGCAAGCTGTTGATAAACCGGCAGGACCTGCCCCGACAATCACAACATCAACTTCCATCGATTCTCGTTGCATACTCATTTATCTCCACATTCCAGAACCATCACAAACATTATAACAAGTCTTGCAGGGCGTTTTTTATAATATTTGCCCATCGAACAATTAAAACAAGAACTAGTAATCTCTACACAACATGATAAGGTCAATTTCAAATACGACACGGTTAGAAACGATAGATCTCAACAAAGGGAAACGAAATTAGATCGTCATTAACCTCAGATCGTTAATTATGATGTCGGTAGAGAATTCTCGACCAAGCCCTAGCAACAAATTTAAACCTTTGTAAACACCATCATGTGTTGCCAAGGCAAGAAATCAAGAGTCTCCGTCCACTGCAAACCGAAAATCTCCATCTCTTTAATAACTTGTTTTTGAGTCATCTTGTGCAAAGGTCTAATTGGAACTGTCTCATCTTCTCCACGATACTCAAGCAAGAAAATTCTACCACCGGGACGCAAAGCATTATAAATCCCGTTTATCATCTCAAAGGGATGCGAGAACTCATGATAAGCATCAACCATGATGGCGGCATCAATGCTTTCAATTTCTAAGCGAGGGTTGTCGATTTCACCCAAGATTCCAGTGATATTTTTTACGCCGTCCTCTTCTTTCCTCAGCTCAATTATATCCAACATCTCTTGCTGAATATCTACAGAAAGAACCCTTCCTTGCGGCACAAGTTTTGCAATTCGAAAGGAAAAATAGCCTGAGCCCGCACCAATATCTGCGACAACTTCATTTGGTTTGAGATTCATATTGGCAACCACATCATCAGGCATCTCTTCTTTGATGCGACCTGGTCGATTGAGCCAGCCGGCTGCTTGATGCCCCATCACAAAAGAAATTTCTCGACCCATGTAAAATTTCCCAATCCCCGTTGTTCGACGAACCGGGTCATTTAGATATCCGGGGTTTTCAGCTGCATATATCAGCGTTGATGCGAATAGGATATTACACGCTATGCATAAAACCTTCCCAAACACTTTTCTTATGCCAAAAAAAGATACCAGATTTTGAAACATAGCTTCTCCGCGTTATAGTACAGATTCGTATGTGAATCTACATAACAAGATTGTAATAGAGCACAGACGCATCGACAAGACGGCGCGGTCAAGAATCGCAATACTACCTCGATCAAAAAATTACAGAAAAGACAATAAGGAATAAAGACCCATGACACAAGCTCTCAAAGGAATTCGTGTTCTCGACTTTGGTCGCTACATTGCCGGGCCATTTTGTGGGGCTCTTCTCGCCGATATGGGCGCTGAAGTTATTCGGATTGAGAAAGTTGATGGCAGCGAAGATAGGTACTTAGCGCCAATTTCCGAGGGCGGAGAAGGCGGAGCGTTCATGCAATTAGCACGAAACAAACGCGGCCTTACGCTGAACCCAATGAAACCTGAGGGACGAGAAATAGTAAAAAAGCTTGTTGCCAAGACAGACGTCGTGATAGCTAACCTTCCACCAGATACCTTGAAAACTATGGGTCTCGACTATGAAAGCCTTAAAAAGGTAAAACCTGACATCATACTAACCATGATTTCTGCATTTGGAACCGGAGGCCCCTACAGCAACCGTGTTGGGTTTGATGGACTAGGACAAGCAATGTCAGGTGCAATGTACCTTTCAGGAACTCCAGAGCAGCCGGTTAAGTCGTATACTCCCTTCATCGATTTTGGCACCGCAAGCTTGGCTGCTTTTGGAACCATGACGGCACTGTTTGAAAGACAAAAAAGCGGCCGTGGTCAGATTGTTGAGGGCTCTTTATTTAACACCGCGTTAACAATGATGAATGGCACTGCAATCGAACAAGATGCCCTGAAAGTGAATCGCGTCGCTTCACTAAATCGTGCTCAAACCACGGCTCCCAGTGACACATTTAAAACAAAAAATGGCTGGGTCTTGGTACAGTCTGTAGGAGGACCGCTATTTGAGCGCTGGGCGCGATTGATGGGCGAAGAACATTGGATAACCGACCCAAGGATGAAAGATGACCTCTCTCGTGGGGAACATGGCCAAATAATCAGTGATCGTATGTCAATATGGTGCGCCGAAAGAACATCAGAAGAAGCTCTAGCCGAAATGGAGGAAGCAAGACTTCCAGCCGGTCCAGTGCTCTCCCCGCAACAAGTATTGGATGACCCACACATAAAGGCAAAAAATCTGTTTCAAGCTACAGATTTTCCTGGACTCGATAAACCCGCGCCGTTGATGCGGACTCCTGTGGAGTTGTCAAAAACGCCAGGGGAAATACGACATCGGGCGCCGCAACTTGGGGAACATACAGACGCTATCTTGATGGAAATCGGATACAACGCTTCGGAAATAGCCGAGCTGAGATCAAAACGGATAGTCTGACAGGGCCGTTATTGCAATTTGAATATTTGCCGGCCCTCTTAGTGTTGTTATCGGCTGGCAGCTACTGTTTTGGCAGCGAGTACACAATGATACTCCCCTCGCGAGAAGTTTCGTGACCGGTCTTAAAAGTCATCATTGCATTGCCAGAGCTGACCGCAATATATTGCTTTCCCATCGCAGAGTATGAAACAACACCCCCTCCGAGCGGTGCTCCAGTATCAATTTGTCTTAAAACCTCTCCGGTAGATGCATCTAAAAATAATAAATTTCCAGTTAACTCGCCTGCAACAACAAGCCCTCCCTCGGTCGATGTAACCCCAGAGACCATTGGTGCTGGAGAGTGATATTTCCACCGCAACTCTCCACTTTCCGCACCGACAGCGGTCAACCATCCAGACTGATCCTCCATTGGAGCAACATCGCCGCCCATATACAGGCGGCCCGGTACATGCTCGATAACTCGCGCTGCACTAAATCGCGCACAATAATCAATTGCCGGAGTCACGAGCAAATGCTCACTCGGAACATACGCTGGACCATTCCACAACACTCCGCCAAACACACCGGGACAAGCTATAACTCCCTCTCTTGTAACAGGAACGTCGGCGTTAAGTCGGGTAGTTATTTCGGTCTCGTATATCGTGGACTTGGACTCTAGGTCTATAGCTCTCAAAACACCATCTTTTCCGACCGTGGCTACTAAATCGTTTTTTGTATTATCGAGATTCGACTTCAAAACTGGACTCACCTGAGTGAGGTCCCAATCATGATCATCGTTTGGAACAAGAGACTTATGCCAGATTAGTTTCCCGTCTTCAGGATTAAGCGCAACGATATTATTGGTGTATAAATTGTCACCCGGTCTAAGGTAAGCAGGCAAATCCGGCGCGGGGTTGCTGACCGCTACGTACAACTCTTTCATCTCGTAATCGAGGCTCAAAGGCGTCCAAACGGCGCCTCCACCAAGAGGTATGTTCTCTGGGTTTCCCCAGGTCGGCCCTCCTCCAGCCGCGGCCTCTGGTACTGTCTCGAACTTCCAAACAAGGCTTCCATCAGACAAAGAAAATGCACCAACCCACCCCGAGATAGCGTTTTCGCTGCCCGCAGGACCGATTAAAATCAGATCTTCATAAATCATCGGTGGCATGGTGAAAGTCTCACCCAACCATGGATCCGCTACTTGGCGCGCCCACAGAAGTTTACCGTCAAAAGAATCCAATGCGAGTAAATATCCATCATTGGTACCTCGGACGACGTAGCCATCCTTTATTGCAACACCCCGATTATTGCCCCAAACAGTTCGATCTCGTGCTTCCCAATCATAACCCCAAATTCTTTCGCAAGTAGCAGCATCTATCGCCGCGGTGTGAGTCATATTGGTGACATACATGACTCCATTACTAACGATCGGTCCGGTCTGCATTGTGTGCATCGAGCCCATCTGATAGGCACAAACTTGAACAAGGTCGGAAATATTAGAACGATTGATTTGGGACAACGCTGAATATCGAGTTCCTCGGTAATTCTGATTATGGTAAAGCCAATCTACCGAGTTTTTGTCAGCCTCCAATAATTCTGTAAAGCTTGGTCCGCTGCCAGACGGAACCGAGCCATCATCTCCTTCGATAAAGTTTTTTGAAATATCCAGTTTCTGATCGCCGCGCGCTAAAGGAATCGCACTGAGGTAACTTGCTTGGCTTTTTAAAGCCTCCGTACCAGCCAGCACCCCATTACTTCCAAGAACGAACGCTAAAACTGCGAGGTTTTCTGCCTCAGATAAACGGTCAGGTTGCCGAGGCGGCATCGTGTCGCTGATTACATTCAGCAAGGACTCTACATCAGAGTCACGACTCGAGTAACTCCTCCTAAAATTCGGTCCAGTCAAGGCAGCAGCAACGCCACCCTCAGCATTCTGTCCATGACAAGAGGCACACAATTGGGCATAAATAACTGCACCAGCTTCAAATTGGCTATCAGTGAAAGTTCCCGAGGCAAATTGCTCTGCCGCGCCAGCTGTCATTAAAGTGAATACAAATGTAATTGAATTAACGCAAATAAAAACGAAGAGGCGCGTTACTTTTTTAACGAGACATTCCATAACTGAATCCTTACCCACCACCATATCAATTGACTTTGCTAAGTTGCATTCCTTTTACCAAATGGCCTTATTTAATTTTCAAAAAAGGATGTATTCCCCGGTATTATGGGGATTCTAAGGGATTATATTAGCGTCAGTGAGAAAGTCTGACATAGCCTGATTCACTACGTCGGGTGCCTCTTGCTGAACCCAATGCCCCACCTCAGGCACAAGAATAACTCCACGTAAGTCGTTTACCACGCGACTCATTGCGCCTTGCAACCTCGCTTCAGATGCACCGCCGATAACAACATCGCGCTCTCCAGCAATAAATAGAGTTGGTATACCAATATGCGCATTTTTTAAACTTTCTGTAAGCTCCCAATTACGATGAAAATTCCGATAATAATTTACCCCGCCACGGAAACCCGCCCTCTCAAACTCACCAACAAAATAATTTAAGTCAAAGGCACTGAGCCAACTGGGGAGGCTTTTAGGTGCTCCTAGTCTACCGATCCACCCACCCGCTGATGCACGTGGGTCGGTTATTGCTGGAGACTCTCTTGGGCTTCGAGGGGATAGGTACAATCGACTCAAC
>MDTC01113971.1_pt1 | contig 35817 bp, 34 predicted proteins | sample 811181 | NCBI WGS metagenome assembly MDTC01 (sample SAMN05326644, study PRJNA326480) | marine metagenome | isolation source: seawater | place: Pacific Ocean: North | collected 2011
AAGGCCGAAGGCCAGGGGGATGGAGAGGTTTGTAGAAGGGGTGGTTGCAAAGTGGCCTCGCAAATGACAACCGCATATGTTGACCGAGCAGTCGAGCATGTGAAGGATGTCGCTTGCGACATACGTATGATCATGAGGGATTGTATCGTACATTCGGGTGCACTTTGCGAAGACACAAGTGCAACTGCGCCTGGATCAGATTTCGAGTATCCCCCATGTATACAGTATGTTTCTTATAATCGAGGATCGACGCCTTCGGATTCGAGGGCGAGGACACCAAAGACACACTCGTGGATTTTGCGTAGGGGTTGTCTCTCTACAAAGCGATTGAGCCCTTCGAGACCCAAACAGAACTCTCGAATCGCGAGACTTCTTTTTCTAGAAAGTCCACGTTTACGTAACCTCTTCATATGCTCAGGGAGGGTATACTCCATCCCATAGATAATCCTGAGATACTCCTGACCACGGCATTTCACGGCAGGCTGGATAATATCTTTCTTATGCCTGACGATAAAGTCGAGCGGCTTGATCACCATCCCTTCTCCACCACGTGAGGTCATCTCTTCCCACCACGCCATGCCTTGTCGACAGCTCTCCTCATCCTCCACGTCAACAAGCTTATACTTCGTCGACTTAAAGAGTTGAGGACATTCTTTTGCCCACGTCTCAAAGAGCTCCATATGCCAAGTGTGTGGTTTGTCCGTATGGACATGACCTTCTGTCGCCATCAAGTGAAAAGGTGCGAGCTTGTAATCTTCGAGCGATACGACAGACCAGCAATATTGACGATAGGCTTGCTGATACGATTCAACCAATCCATGACGCTGTTGGATCTGTGACAGCTCCTCCTCAAGTGGAAGACCCCTCTCTACAGCCTTTTGCAAATGTTGTGCTGCATGAGAAAAGCTAGACGCAGCCGCCAATCCCACAGGTGCATATTGTTGCTGTAATAGAACCTGTGCCTTCGCGGACCAGGGCATCAACTCCGTATCCAGACAACACCAATCCGTCTCAAACGCCTCCCAAAAACCTGTCTGTGTGAGGACATCCTGGACCCGCTCTAAGAAAGCACGCTCCAACGCCGCATCCTTAAAGAACGGACGCCCTGTCCGTGTATAGCATACGCCAAAGGTCTCATCTTCTATACCAAAGCGCTGTTTTGCAGCCTCCACTGAACGACATATTACGATCACAGCTCGTGACCCCATATGCTTCTCTTCACAGATCACCTGCTGCACATCGCGCTTGCGATAATATTGGAAGGCTTTGTCCGGATATTCGAGATACCCATCCCTCGAAGACGTCTCCGAAGGCGACATCGTCGGAGGGAGATAGATCAACCAGCGTGGATCAACCGCGAAACGACTCATCACCTCAAGCGCCGCAGCGGCGTTCTCCTCGCGGATCGTTAGATGACGACGCCAACGTGTCTCGATGAGCCTTTTGCCCTGGACATCTTCAATGTGTAAGAGGTCATCATGCTGCTGTTGGGCAGAGAGGGCTGTCCTCTCCTCTGGAAGAGGGCGGATCGGCTCACAATACACCTGCGCTGCATCGACCTGGACGATCTCACGTTCGGGATAACGCAACGCTGAGAGCTTGCCACCAAACACACAGCCCGTGTCGAGACAGAGCGTGTTATTCAGCCACTCCGTATCGGGGACAGGGGTGTGTCCGTACACAACCATCGCGCGACCTCTGTATTCAGCGGCCCAATCATACCGGATCGGAAGACCAAATTCATCGGTCTCACCGATCGTCTCACCGTACAACGCAAATTGACGTACACGTCCAGATGCTCGACCCTGGTAAGATTCAATCATCCCCGCGTGGGCGACGACGAGCTTCCCATCATCCAAGACATAGTGGCTGATCAGTCCATCGAGGAATTCGATAACGCGCTCGCGAAATGCATCTGACTCATGAGACAATTGTTCGATACTCTCAGCGAGTCCGTGTTTGAGCTTGACGTTTTTACCGCGCAGCTTTTTGATGAGTTTGACGTCGTGGTTCCCTGGAATACAGATGGCTTGGTTGGCCTCAACCATGTCCATGACGAGTCTCAAGACCTCAGGTGTCTTCGGGCCACGATCGACGAGGTCACCGAGGAAGATGGCCTTCCGACCTGTTGGAGGCGTGACCTTATATGTCCCGCCAGCCTCCGAAGGCTTGTGTTGAATGTCGTAATCGAGCTTCGTGAGGAGCTGGTGCAACTCGTCGAAGCAGCCGTGGATGTCACCGATGATATCAAAGGGGCCGTGTTCATCCTCTTTATCCGTCCACAGACGCTGACGTTGGATGGTGACGGCATCGACCTCTTCGGGAGAGTTTAGCACGTAGATGTATCGAAATCCCTCTTTCTTTAGGCGTTTGATGGTGCGACGACATTGACGGACATGTGTGCTGATGACATGTGGTCCAAATGAACGGTCTTCGCGAGCTTTGTTTCGCTCATGGCAAAGTTTTTCGGGCATATTGAGGACGATCGCGACGGGTAGACAGTGGAATTGTCGTGCGAGCTGGATGATCGGTTTGCGCGCCTCATCCTGGACGTTGGTCGCGTCGATGACTGTCAGGCGTTTGGCGGCGAGTCGTTTGGAGGCGACGTAGTGCAGGACATCGAAGGCGTCATTGGTCGCGTCCATATCATTCTCGTCATCACTGACCCAGGCGCGGAAGCGGTCGGAGGAGAGGACCTCTGTCGGGAGAAAGTGCTTGGCCGCGAAGCTCGACTTTCCCGCACCAGAGGGACCGACGAGGGCGATAAGTGAGAAGGCTGGTAAGGTTATTCGCATCGTGTAAAGACCCCCATCTGTGTTGGGCTACCCCATTGTTCGTCAGTATCGCCGATCCCTGTGATCTCGACTGTATAGGAAAAGCGCGCGCAGATATCCTCACACCACGCCTTGAATTGGGCACGATCCCACTCAAATCGGTGGTCGCTGTGACGCATCGAACCTTCTTTCATACCCTCAAAGGTCTTGTTGTACTCGACGTTCGGTGTGGTGAGGACGACGACACCGGGCCGCGCCTGTTCAAAGACCACGCGGGCAAAGGAGGAGAGACGATTTTCGTCGATGTGTTCGATGACCTCGACAATCGCAGCGCCTTCAAAGTTGGCGAAGCGTTGATCTTTATAAGTAAGAGAGGATTGAAAGAGGTCGATACGTGCGCGCATTCTGTCTGTCATTTGGTCGAGACGAAGACGTTTGGCGGCGCGTTTAAGGGACTGTGTGGAGATGTCTGTGCCGACGATCTTCTTGAATTGTTTGATCCTGAACAACCTCTTGAGCAGCTTGCCATCACCACAGCCGAGGTCGATGACCTCTGTGACGCCTGCCTTCTTGAGTGTTTGTGCGACGACATCGAGGCGGTGGTCATGAAGACGGAGGGTCGTTTGTGTCTCTTCGTCGGCATCTTCTGTGTCTGTTGTTTCCTCTGTGTGGGGGAGCGGCTCATCTTCGAGTCGTTCGAGTGCGCTCTGTGTGAGCGCGCGTTGGTGGATCAGGTAGCGTCTTGTGATGAGCTCCTTGGCGGGGTGGTCTTCGATCCATCCTTGCCCTGCGGAGAGGAGTTTTTCGACCTCATCATGTGAGACCCAGTAGTGTTTTTCGTCGTCAAATACAGGGATCAGGACGTAGAGGTGTTTGAGGAGCATGGAGAGGGTACAGGTGACGTTGAGTGTGACGTCGTGGTAGGGGGATGGTCCCCACTCTGGGAAGTTGGGATCGAGCATCCCATGTGTGGCTTCCACCTGATAACCGAGTGGTTCAAACAGACGACGAAGGAGGCCATCTCCACCTCGACAGGGCAACGTGGGGATGTGGACTTGCCAGGGAAGCGCTTGCTGCGCGAGCTCCGGTTTGGGTTCACAGATCCCTTTGAGGGCGGAACCAAACATCCGCGCGATCGCAACAGACAAAAAGGAACAGGCTGCGTAGGGGCGATCGTTGACGTAAGGATGTAAGGCGAACTCTTGCCCTTTGTGTGCACGTCTTACGAGCCCGATGGGGTCGATGTCGAGGAACAGCACAGCGGTTGTCTCTTCATCGCTCGCTTCGGGGAAGAAGACCGTCGCACGACCGAACGCCAGCGATTTTGTGTGCAATCGGTCTGGGTGTTTGTAGAGCAGATAGCCCAGATCCCGTGCAGGGGGATGTGTCGTGGTGATGGAAAAGAGCATAGAGTCTCCTTCGTGTCTGGACACTCTCGTGGATATCAAATTGTCGGGAGTGTCAGGGGGGTTAGTTGCTTGTGTGCAGCAGCGTGGAGCCGTGAAACAGATGATGATGAGGGAACAGAGGAGCGTTTGTTGGTTTGGCAGGTGTGCTTGTAAAGAAGGTGATGATGCCTGTTGCCGTCGCGATCGAACCGACTGCGAGCGCTGCGATCCCTGCTGTATAAAGTGGGACACCTTGCGCGATACTGGTCTCCAATTCGTTACGGAGACGATTCATCTCGGTGGTAGGGGTCTCCTCTTTGTTCGCTTTGGCGTTGGCTTCTGCCTCATCGTATTGGGTGCGCAGTGATTGTGAAGGGAGCGTCGCGATGAGCATCAACGCGCCTCCCACACCTGCGACGACGACACCTGAGATGAGGAGAACGACAGGAAGTGTCTTCGAGGGGGCTGCCGATGGTGAAGGGATCGTTGTCGTAAATGACTCGACAGTCGATGCGTTGGAAGCGAGCGTGATCGTACGGGAAATGGGGGGTTTTCCTTCGATTTTGGCTTTGAGTTTGTATGTCCCAGGTCGCAATCGGTAACTCTTGTTGGGGGGTAGGGTGTATTGTTGTTCGAATTTGTAGCCCGTGAGCTGTACGACAGCTTTTTGGTTGGCGACAAGTGTGAGCGTGGCGTGCCCTATCTCTTGTGAGATCTTGTAGAGGGTGGCCTGGATCTTTTGGCAGCGGAGCTTTTTCAGGCACAGCTTCTCGTCAAGATAGCGTTTGTATAGTTGAAGCGCACGCTCTTGATAGAAGGCGCGAGTGGAGGGGGTCTTTTCGTCCTGGACGCCCTTTAAAAAAGCTTTGGCGCCGTTGAGCAGGTAGATACCTTTTGTGCGCTTGTCAAAGGTCGAAAGTTTGGAGCCATGTCCCATCGATTGTGCGACTTTGTCGAAGCATTCGCCTGCTGCTGCGTATTGTTTCTTCTTGATCATCTCCAGACATGGTTTGGTGTCTGTTTTGGACCAGGCGAATGAGGCACACCATTGTGTACATACATAGACGAAGAGGATGACAGAGGGACGGCTCATCAAACGGTAACACTCCTGCTTACAAGGCCGTAAGGGATCTTTTTCACGAAAACACTTCGCGAAAAGATTCTACGAAACTTTACAACGGACGACAATGACTGAAAGTTTATTTTTTGTGTGAAGGGGGTGCGGAGGTTGGATCGCCAAGTGGGATGAAGTCGCCCTCTAACCATGCCTTGATGCCTTTCCCGTAGCCCGGCCCCCAGGGGAGCTCAGAGGCACCACCGGCGATGTTGTACCAGCCACCTTGTTCGCTCATGTCCATCAAGTAATGAAACGCAGGACCAAAATACAACGGCTCACCGTACAGTTTGATTCGTCGACTCTGGAAGGCGCAGACCGGTCCACCTGGAAGACGAACGGGAGGTTGACTGACGCCCAAAAAGCTCGGGAGCTGTCCATCTGTCAGGACATTCTTGAAGGGGGCGTGGACAGGGAGCGCCCAATCCTCCGACTGTGTGAGCTTGAGGGCGCGAGGCCATGCCATGTGAAGAAGTTCCTTGAGGGTCTTTTGGTCGAGGATGTCAGGCTTTTCGAGTTTGAGAACTGGATCGATGTGGTGTTGGAAGTATAACGTCAACGAGAAGTCATTGAGGAAGCGTTCGATGCGCTTTTGTCCAAAGTAGGGCAGAAAGAATGCTCTCAGGACTTCTTGATGTAAGGCGTGGAACAGTGATATCGACGCGTGTGCCTTGTCGTCGGCGTATGGGGTCTGTGTGGCAGCCCACGCACAGAGCGCTTTGCAGCGGGGATCGTCTGGCAGCAGCGGTTCCCAGATCGCGAGTAGTTCTTGTGCGCAGAGGTCGACTTCATCGTAAGAAGCTGCGACCATGTCGTGGTGACCGACTTGATCGAGATCTTCTAGGAGCTGTGTGAGACGTCGCAATCTGTAAGAGGCCTCTGGCAGGGAGGTCCAGGTCTCTTCATCCTTGCCTGTGATGTGTGCATTGGCCGAGACGACAACCCCTGATGTCGGGTCGATGTTGTGAGGACGTGCGGACTCCGGGAGCGTTTCAAATGTGCGCTCAGTCCACTGCCAACCTGGGTATGGGAAGGGACCCGTCCAATCTTTGGGGCGTAAGTCGACCTGACCGGAGTGGATGGAACCAATGCGTCCGTGACAATCTGCGAAGACACCTTCGAGTGAGAGGACGCGGATCTCTCTCTGGAGAGCAGCGAATTCATCGATATTGCGGGTGTTGGCCATCCTGTGTGCGGCTTCGATGTCAGAAGCACCACCGTGAATACCGCTCCATCGAACACATGGATAATCACCGGTTTTGCTCGCGTCACCGAGGACCGTGCCGTATTCGTTGTCGTAAAAGATCCACTCGACGGGCTGTGTGTTCTTCATGTGGGCGGTCTCGACGCGCCGTGTGAGAGGCTTCCAGGTGTCCCCTACGAGGTACTGTTCGTCTTTGCAGCGTTCGATGAGGATGTCGATATTGTCTGCGTGTCCGAATGTGTAGGACCAACCGACTTCGCGATTGCGTCCGGCGCTCAGCCACGCGAGCCCAGGGATGCCGATCCCCTGGTAGTAGTTGTCCGGGTAATCGATATGGAAGGCATAGAGTACAGGCGGAAATTTGCCGATCTCCATGTGAAATTCACCCATCAAGAGGGCGCCGTCGGTCGCAGAGCGTTGGCTGTCGACTGCGAAGGCGTTGGAGCCGCCGACGTGTGGAGGTGCGAGGAAGACGTCTTCTGGGAAGGTCGCCATCTGCGCGAGTGCGTTGTAGTGGATGTCTCTGGCGCTCTCACCGATCAAGACCTCCATGATGTGACTCGGGACACGTAGTTTGACGAACTCTGCGGTAATGGCTTCTGCGAGATGTTGCATAGAGGACAGGCCAAAATATGCGACAAATCGGTAGATGAGCATGATGTCTTTGGGTTCGAGCGGGGTTGAAGGGAGGCCGATAAGTTTGAGCAGGTAGGGGCGCCGGCTCTTCTTTGTGTAGGCGTTGAAGCCGTCACAATATGTCTGAAGAAAGTCCCTCGTGTAGGGCGTCATCGTATCGAGCTGTGAGGAGAGGTGACGCTGCAGGTCGAGTGAGCGGACGGCGCGGTCCATCATACGGGCGAAAGGGACATCGCCAGTGATCTCCATGACACGTCCTCTCGCCAACATCAGGGTGAGATAGACCTGGATCATGCGGTCTTTGGCGTGCAGGTAGCCTCTCGCGAAGGTCCCATCATCTTCGTCTCTTGCGTAGATCCTGGGGTAGCCAAAGTCATCACGTATGTAGTAGATCGGTCCTTTGGGGCCGTGTATCGAAGACATTCCCGCTCCTCTTTGCTTTGGTCTGTCGAAGGTGCTCACTTCATTGGATATATGGGATGGGTGGTATCAGCTTGGTGTGGGTGTGTCAAGTGTATCGGCACCTTGACACGATCGGTGGGCTCCGATTCAATGAAGGCAGAGCTTGTGTACACGGAGTACACCATCGCCGTTCAAAACGGGGGCGGTCTATTCGCCTTCTTCTATTGGATATTGGGAGTCAGCTGTGTGGTTTTTTCGTAAGAAGGTCGAGTTACCAAAGGGGATGGCAGATCTCCACAATCATATCGTTCCAGGAATCGACGATGGTGCGAGGGATATGGAGGAATCACTTGCGATGCTGCGTCTCTTTCAGGAGACAGGTTTTTCGACGATGGTTGCGACCTCTCACCTGGATCACCCGATGTTCTCCAAGGTCCAACCCTCGATGATCTGTGAAGGGGTCGAGCAGCTCAAGCAACGCGCCACACAAGAAGGTCTCTCAATCGAGCTGCATCCCGGCGCTGAAGTGTATTACGGCGATGGATTGCTCGAAAAGGTCCAGACTCCTGCCTGTATGACACTTGCAGGGGGATCGTATATTTTGATTGAATTCCCACCACTCGATCCGATGCCTCACCTCAAACAGCTCGCCTTTGAATTGAGTGTGCGTGGTGTGTTGCCTGTCCTCGCGCACCCTGAACGCTATGAGATATTGCTCGACCGTCCACAACTCGCGAAGGATTGGGTACACGCAGGTTGGGTGTTACAGCTCGACCTGCCGAGTCTTATCGACGCCAACGGGAAGGCTGTCAGGAAGGTCGCACAGACGCTCTTGCGTCAGCGACTGTATGGTCTCGCGGCGTCTGATATGCACCACCCCGATCCACCTGAAGCCCTTCGGGACTCTCTCGAAGCGCTCGTGCGGTATGTCGGTGATGACGAAGCACAACGCCTCATGGTCGATAACCCACACCGTATCATCAAGGGCAAGGGCATTATTGATTTTGACGATTGATGTGTGTCTCCAGAAATCTGCGTTTCTTTTTTGATCTGGATCAAATGTGGTTTTGATCTTGATGACCCTTCCTACCTTTATATATCGGTTATACATGTCGCTAGAAACACGAAGCTAACAGGAGATGTGTATCCTGTCGCCTTCCTCTTTTTCGGCCCCGACGATCCATACCACCTTTATCTGCAAGGAGAACCCATTATGTCTTCAGCGCAAAACCCCATTGGTCTTCAAGGTATTGACTTTGTTGAGTATGCCAGCCCCGATCCAGGATTTATGGAGAAAACCTTCTTGGGCTTTGGTTTCTCGAAGCTGAGTAAACACCGCGAACAGCCGGTGGAGTCATTTCGTCAAAATGACATCCACTTCTTGTTGCACAAAGGGGGAGAGGAATCCTTCGCAGGTCGCTTCGCGAAGGCACATGGACCCTCCATTTGTACGATGGGATGGCGTGTGGAGAATGCAGAGCAGGCGTTCAACGACGCGCTAGCTCGTGGCGCAGAAGCCTATGATGATAGCGAAGGTGCAAAGACCTTTGACCTCCCTGCAATCCGTGGTATTGGTGGCAGCCTGATCTACTTTGTCGACAAGTGGAATACGGACAACTCCCCTGTCGCTGCCGAGCTTGTTCCTCTCGAAGAGCCCATCCACGTCGAAGAGAAAGGGTTCTTGCTGATCGACCACCTGACCAACAACGTCTACAAAGGCACGATGGAGAAGTGGTCGAACTTCTACAAAGACATCTTTGGCTTCACCGAGGTCCGAACCTTTGACATCAAAGGCCGCAAGACCGGGCTGATGTCTTACGCACTGCAATCCCCATGTAAAGGGTTTTGCATTCCCATCAACGAAGGTAATGAAGACAAGTCACAGATCGAAGAGTATCTTCGCGATTACAACGGTCCTGGCGTCCAACACCTCGCTTTGTTGTCCAAGGATCTGCTCGCCTCACTCGATGCCCTTGAAGGTTCAGGAATCGAGACACTGGATATCCATCCCAATTACTACGAAGAAGCCTTTCAACGTGTGCCTGACGTGACAGAAGACAGAGAGCACATCAAGCGCCACCAAGTCCTTGTCGACGGCGATCCCGAAGGATACCTGCTCCAGATCTTCACGAAGAACCTGTTTGGTCCCATCTTTTTCGAACTGATCCAACGTAAAAACCACAACTCATTTGGTGAAGGCAACTTCCAGGCGCTCTTTGAGTCGATCGAACGAGATCAAGAGCGCAGAGGTGTCATCTAATCACATCTTGTTCACCAACCACCCACTTGACGGTGGGATAGGCCGTGGCGGGCTGAGCGAGCCCTGCCACGGCCTCTGTAGCTGGAGGTTACCATGACCAGTCGAGTTTCTGTGACCATCGATCAGATGAGTGATGTCGGTTCAACAGCCAACTCCTTGATCTCTCTGGACCGCGATCAACGTGCGGTCGTGGAGTTGGACCCTGAACACCCAGGATTTCGCGATATGGAGTATCGCGAGCGGCGCAACCAGATCGCGCAGATTGCGATGGAGTATATTCCTGGCGAAGCCGTCCCTGATGCACCCTACGTCGACGCCGAGCACAATGTCTGGAAGACTGTGTGGGAGGCGATCGATCCAGTGCATGAGAAGCACGCATGTCAGGCGTATCTGGACGCAAAGGCCGCGCTTGATTTGCCGAAAGACCACCTGCCACAGCTCAACGAGGTCTCCGCGAAGCTGCAAAAGCTCAGTGGATTTCGTCTCGAACCTGCTGCTGGTCTGGTCGAACCCGGTGTGTTTTTGGCGGCATTGGCTGAAGGGACGTTTATGTCGACGCAGTACATTCGCCACCCCTCGGCGCCTCTGTATACACCTGAACCTGACGTCGTACACGAGATCATCGGTCACGCTGTGACTCTTGCCAATCCCGACTTTGCGGAGCTAAACAGGCTCGTTGGGCAGGCTGCGTTGCGCTGTAAAACGTCGGAAGAGCTCGACAGACTCGGACGTATTTATTGGTATACGATTGAGTTTGGTGTGCTTCGCGAGAAGGGTGAGGTCAAGGCATACGGTGCAGGGTTGTTGTCATCGGCGGGTGAGCTTGAGCAGATGCCCGAAGCGGAGATTCGCCCCTTCAATCTCGAAGAGATGGAGGCGTTGGACTTTGACGTGACGGTCTACCAACCTGTGCTGTTTTGTGCTGATTCACAAGAAGATATCTTCCGCCACATCCGCCCTCGTATCCTCCGCTTTGGTGAGTCATCATCCCACAGTGTGTGATGACTACTTCTGGTTTTCTTCCCTCATCATCTCGTATTCACCGAGACTATAGATATCAAACTCGATAGGAAAGTCGTCGCCATCGTCGGTACTTGCAGTGTATTCGATGATGTCTGTAGAGGTGATCAGTCCGACGAGTTTGTCCTCTTTGAGGATGGGCACGGCGTCGATCCCGTAGGAGAGCATGTGTTCGGCGATCTGTGAGATGGTCGCCTTGGGGGTGCATGTCTTGAGGGAGGTGGTCATGACATCTTTGAGCGCGAGCGCCGGGACATTGAGTGTTCCATCCTCGTTGAGTGTCGCGTTGCGGAGGATGTCTCGATCGGAGAGCATCCCGACGAGGACCTTGTCTTCGAGGACGGGGATGTGTCGACATTGGTTGTCGAGCATCAACTGGTATGCCCGTCGTAACTCGTCTTGGGGGTGGAGATAGACGATCTCGCGGGCCATAATCTCTTTGGCTTTCATACTACTCACCTGCCTCAAGGTGGAAGGCCGCTCTGATCACGTCTGATTTTGTGATGACACCGAGCAACAGTTCACCGTCGAGGACGGGGAGCAAGGTGATGTGTTTTTCGACCATCGTGGTTGCGATGTCGGAGACTTTGGTCTCGGGGGAGACGATGATGGGGTCTTCAGTCATGATGTCTTTGACAAACATCCCGGCGATCTTTTCGAGCTCTTTTTTGACCTTTTGTGGGGCTTCGAGGGGGATGATCGAGTCCATGATGGTCAAAAAGTGGGGGATGTGTGGATTCTTCTCCTGGAAGACGAGGTCCATCGTGGTGACGACACCGACGAGTTTTCCATCTTTGAGGACACAGGCGCCGTCGGCTTTTTGACCGAGCAGGCGACGTGCGAGTCCAACAACTGGAAGGTCTGGGTCGACGACGATGGCTTCTTGCATGAGTTCTTTAGCGAGTTGCATGTCTCTATTCTCCAAGCGGTGAAGAGTGATCTTCGAGCGAATCTTTTTCGTGATAAACAGAATACAACAGGTGAGGAGCTATTCTGTTGACAAAAGCGGATTGAATTCTTGATCTGGCTCAAATGTCTTGTTGGTAGTTGAGCGCTTGTGCTTTGGCGAACGCCTCAGGGCGGGCCCAAAAGAGTTTGATGTCATGGACCGGGATATGTTTGTAGAGAGTGCGCATAAACTCATCTTCTTCGTGTGTGGGTCGGTGCAGCGCGGCGATGACGAGGAACTTTCTCTCCTCTACGTAGTCGATGGGCAAGATCCCAAAGCGCTGTGACAGGCTCAATGGGACGAGCGCGAGCGCTTGTTCATCCGCGCCTCTGAGCAGGCGTTCCTCGTTGATATAGGACTCCAGAAAGGCGTGCCACAGGATCTCGTAGTACTCTTGAAGGCTGAATCCGACGGCTTCGGCTTTCTGTTCGAGGATCTCTTCGCTGCGCATCTCTTCGGGGAGCCAATTCATTAACTCTTGTTTTTGTTGTTCGTTCATTATTATCCTGCCCGTTACAATGAGGTGTTGTGCAACCTGGAAGATACGCGATACATCGAAAGAGAGCAACTATCATTTTGCCAACAATGACAAGGATAGAGGATGATGTGGATTTTTGGGTATGGTTCGTTGATCTGGAGGCCAGATTTTCCGTTTACAGAGAAAAGAGTTGCGGTACTACATGATTGGGAGCGGCGTTTTTACCAAGCGTCTCCTGATCATCGTGGAACACCAGCAGCACCTGGGCGTGTTGTGACTTTGCTACAGGCTCCCGGTGAGGCCGTCTGGGGAATGGCGTACAAGCCCCAGCCAGAGGTCTTGGAGACGATCCTCTACGACCTCGATGTCCGCGAACAGGCGGGATATGAACACCACCGGGTTGTCGTCGACTGGATGGAGGATGGAGAGCACGTCGGGACCATCGAAGACGTTCTCGTCTACGTGGCAGGTCCCAACAACCCCAACTTCATTGGGGAGGCTCCTTATGAGGACATGGCCGCACATATTCTCCGATCGAGAGGTCCAAGTGGTGACAACATCGAATATCTCCTCAAGCTCGCCGAGAGCCTCAAGGAGATGGGGGCGTTTGACGAGCATGTCCTGACACTTGCAGAGATAGCGCGCAAAAAGATCCTCTCCTGAGAGGGGCAAATCGGGTATGATGGATGGACAAAAAGAGATCTTTCTATGTTGTCGTCTTCGTTGTCTCTTTTGAGGTCCAATGGTTTGGGAACACGAGCAAATGGTAGGTAAATCGATGGGTATGTTGAGATTTGGGTTATGTTTCGCAGTGTGGGGCGCTTTATGGGGTGTCCTTGGTGTCGGGGAAGGTCTTGCACAGACTCCGCCGTCGAGCTGCACAAGACCTTCGGGAGCGAGTGGGCAGCAGGATGGTGGTTCGAGTGGTGACGCTTACGGTTGTATCCGCTCTGCAAAGAAACTACAGTACGGGTATTCGAGCTTTTTGAAGGGATACTTGCAGAGGCTCGTTTCGATTTACGACGACACAGATGTCTACTACTACGATTACGGAAAGAGTGTCTTGGATGTTGGACACTTCTACTGTGTCGAATTTCGGACGCCCTCTGGCTCTCCCACACAGATCAACTCGGACGTACGGTTTCGGGTCTGGCAATCCAACTATCTCTCAAGCTCGTCGATCAAATACGTGGGGACTGTCACTACGACCAAAGGCGTTGGATTCTACGTCTCCGCGAAGACTCGATACTATTACGATTTTTACATGACACGTGCGAGCTGGGGAGGGCATTACGCCTTCAAAATCACGAGGGACAAGAATTGTGGAGGACAGGCACCCCTTGTAGGACTCGATTATGAACCGACAGCCGCTTACAAGTCCGATACCTATACAGGTGGCAGCGGGATCACGTCGACTGATGGCAAGGGGGTCGCGTTGTTGCGCTCTTTCGATCGTAGTCCATTAGGGACTGGCCCAAACGTGACGAATAAGGACGGTGATCGCTTCTCCTTTGTCGTGCGAAGCTCTATTGAACCGAAGTATTCGTTCTATCTACAACTTTACTATCGGGACAAGAACCAATCGACATGGCGCACAAAGTCACTGGTCAAGGACGCTTTGTTTTCTGCTCCTTCTGGCGCAAAATACCCATATCGCTACTACTACACGTTGACATGTTCCTCGAAGACCGGGAGCAACAACATCGGTCGTGGGACGGACTACCAGTACTACTTTAAACTTCAGCATGATGGAAAGACGATCTATCTGCCACCACAAGCGGCGCAAGGACAGTATCTCGACGCTCCTGATTGCAACCTTCCTTTGCCACCAGAGCCTGTGTCAGAGCCGACACCTGAACCTGTGATGGAGCCGGTTGTTGATGGTGGGAGCGCCGAGCAACGTCCCGAAGGGACTGTTCCAGAGCCGAAACAAGATGGGCCTGCTGGTCAATGTGTCCCTGCGTGTGGTGCGGGGCAGCGTTGTGTGATGGGACAGTGTGTGCCGTTTGATTGCTACGTGGATGGTTGTCTCGACGGTCAGATCTGTCGCAACGAGAAGTGTGAAGCCGATCCTTGTGCCAATAAGAATTGTCCTGGTGGGCAATTTTGTCGAGAAGGAAAATGTGTGGGGACATGTGTTGGGGTGTCTTGTGAGAGCGCGCAGCACTGTGTGGATGGAAAGTGTATCAACAACCCATGTGCAGGTGTTCAATGTCCAGAGGGCGAGTATTGTAACACCGCTGGTAAGTGTGCCTCTGATCCATGCTATCGCAAGACCTGTCCTGCCGGGCGTGTATGTGTTTCAGATCACGGCAATTGTGTAGATGATCCTTGCAATGGGGTCTCTTGCCCTGGGATCTTCGCGAGCTGTGTGATGGGCCAGTGTGTTGGTAGAGCCCCGAAAGAGCCCAATGTGACAGAGTCTTCTTCTGAACCCTCCGAGGAGCCCGTGCAAGACAACACTGAGTCTGTGGGGGGGCAAGAGTCGGTTTCCGAAATACAGACAGATGGGACAAAAACAGAGCAAACGAGCGGTGTCGAGATAGTGGCAGACGCAGGCTCTGAAAAGACGGGAGATGAAGACAGGTTGTGGGATGGGGCGCTTGGGGATGGTCTCAGAGATGGTCTTCTCGGTGATGGTGTGGGGCGGCCTGGATGTGGTTGTTCGGTCGGCGGCGATGACGGAGGTGGAGCGTTTATGTTGTTGTTGTTTGTGTTGGTGGGGATACTCCGGAAGGGCCGACGCTTATTTTAGGGGGAAGAGAATCTTTTGTACCATGAAGATCTCCAAAGACAAGAGTGTGTGTTCCGTTTTGCGTTGATTTCAGTCTTTGGGGATATGGATGTCTCTTCAGTTTACTTCGGCTATGTGGGTGTATGTGTTAGGCGCGACCTTTGGTCTTGTGTTGGCCTATCAGTCCTGGAGATTGCACCCTGCACACGGCGCTCGTTTGTGGAGCGTGGTGATGCTCTTCGCTGGCACGTGGTGTGTTGGCGAGATGTTCGTCTTGTCTGTGACGACGTTGCCATTAAAGATACTCGCCGCCAAATTTCTTTACATCGGGATCATCGGGACGCCGTTCTCGTGGTTTCTGTTTGCGGTGTACTACAGCACAAATGGGCGATGGCTCAAAGCCCGAAATATTTTTCTGGTCTCTGTGATTCCGCTGCTCACCCTTGTGCTTGTATTCACGTTGGAGCGGCATACGTGGTTTTACAAAGAGATTGTGTTGCATGATGTCGCCGGTTTGATCGTGACCAAGAAGGTGTACGGGGTGTGGTTTTGGGTGTGGTCAGCTTACGCCTACACGATCATTATCGGAGGGGCATTGGTTCTCGTGCGTTCAGTCATTCGTTTTCCCGCGTTGTTTCATGGTCAGGTGTTGTGGTTGTTACTCGCTGCGATCTGCCCAATCTTCTCCAATGTTTTGTATTTGACAGGGAACAATCCTTTTGCGCCCTACGATCCATCCCCACTGGCGTTTGCGTTGAGTGGTGGGTTTGTGATGCTGAGCTTGCTCCGCTATCGGTTTTTGGATATCACACCGACGGCGCTGGATCTTGTCTACCAACGTGTCAACAACGGTGTGATGGTCGTCGACTTGCGAAAGCGGGTGAGCAACGTCAACCCAAAAATTGAAGAGATATTTGGGGTGAAGGCTGACGAATTAATTGGGGAGATTGTGTGGGAAAAGATTCCTTTTTTGCACGAATTGGAGGAGGATCTCGCGCCTGATGCGTCTCGTATATTTGAGGTCACAATCGAAGAGACAATGTGCACCTATGAACTTGAACTGACGACATTGCATAGTCGATTTGGTCGACATATTGGCTGGTTGCTCTTGTTTTACGACATCACCGCGTTGAAGTTGGTCTCAGAGGAGCTCGATGCGTACGCGCACACAGTAGCACATGACTTGAAAGCACCACTGACTGTCATCCGTGGATATGAACGTTTGCTTGTGGGGATGTTTGAGAAAGGGGAGTACGAAGGTGCGATACAAAAGCTACATCGTATCGATGAGTACGTCTTGCGGATGAGGAACATCATCGATGAACTCCTGCTACTCGCGAGCATTCGGCAATCGAAGGAGATCGCCAAGCGTACATTTTCGATGGAGGAGCCCGTACGTTCCGCGCTAGAACGCTACAAGCCGCTGCTTGAGAGGGTGGGGGCACACGTCGATGTGATCGATGAGTGGCCATCGGTTGTTGGACACGCACCTTGGGTCGAGGAGGTCTGGTGCAATTTCATCAGCAACGCGATGAAGTACGGTGGCACGCCGCCAAAGATCGAGCTTGGCATACGAGTCGTGAATGGGGTCATACGGTTCTATGTGACGGACAATGGGAAAGGTTTGACGCAGGAAGAGAAGGCGGAAGTGTTTTCCAAGTTTTCGCGTCTGGACAATGTGCGCGCAGAGGGACACGGACTGGGGCTCTCTATTGTGAAACGGATCATTGAGAGGCTCAACGGCACACTTGGTGTGGAGGACGCACCTGGAGGAGGTTGCACGTTTTGGTTTACTCTCCCACCAGATGAGGAAGAGCGTTGACGTTGTAAGAGAGTGTTGTTTGGGGAGCTTTGTAAGGGATAAGGGGATCAGGTGTCTTGGGAGGTTTTTTCGGGGAGCGCTTTTTTATTTTGTTGGCTTTGGCTGAGTGCGTTTCGGAATTGGAAGATACCCTCGCCGAGGGCTTTGCCGAGCTGTGGGAGGCGACTCGCGCCGAACAAGACGACGACGATCACTGTGACAAACAACAACTCGGAGCCTGATAAGAATGCAAAAAACATAGTGTGATTCTCTTATGAAGGATCGTTTGTGGGTGTGCTCTCTTCTTTTTTGGGAGCGGGCTTTTTGTCATCTGTTTTCCCATCAAGCGCGCCTTTGAAGTTTGTGATACCTTCGCCGAGGGCTTTGCCGAGCTGTGGGAGGCGGCTCGCGCCGAACAGTACGACAACGATGACCAGGACGAAGAGCATCTCACTGCCTGATAGAAATGCGAACAACATGGTGTTTATCCTCTTGTATCCGATCTCGCTAGAAAGAGAACGAGATCTTTGCGTTAAATTGAGAGATCATTGTGGGTAATTTGGCTTCATCTGTCTCGTCTGGGAAGTTACCAGCGTCCGAGAAGTTGAACGCACCTTCGAGTGTTCCTGTGATAAAGAACCAGACGATGCGGAGGCCAAAGAACATTCTGTGCCCGATCAGGTTTTCGGGGATGAAGACGAAGTTACCTGTCTCGGGACTTTCGTTGTCAGCAAAAGATTTGGGCGTGGGATCGAGAACGCCACTCTGTGCGCGGATGTAGAGGAGACTATAACCTGCGTAGGGAGTGAGTGTGAACATCCCAGCGATCGCAAATTGTTTGCTCATCCAAAAATCGACATTGACCGTGAAGATGTCAAGATCGCGTGACGAGAAGGTGCGGCTTACGCCACCGCGGACCGCGAGATCAGGGAAGTACTTGAACCCTTCGTTGAGGGCCCACTTGAGACCGAGGCCCGCGACCATCGAAGTGCTATCGTAGATAAAGCCGATGTTTCCGTCCAACTCAAAGCTGAAGGGGAGTCCTTTGCGCAGACGAAGGCGCGTGATAAACAGTTGGTTATCAGGACGTTCATCTTCGATCGCGCGACGCCAGTGCTCTTTCAACTCTGGAATGTCGGAGAGGGAGAACTCGACACCGATGTCCAACCCTGCCAGACCTGTCGTTTCAGCAGTCGACGTGACGGGGTTGGTGATGGAGAGCCCATACTCGACTGCGAGCAGACGAAAGTTCTTTTGTTGAAGGGCCACACGATCCGATGATTTTCCTTCGTAAAGAAAGTGCAGGTGGATGTCGTTATTGGCAGCCGATGCTGGCGCAGCCCATAGCAACAACAGGGTGAGAATCGACCACGCAAGGCAACGCATACGGGATGACTCGCTTGCTCGCTTTTGAAGTGCAACATTTGTCATGGAAAACCTCGAAAAACACATGCTTTCGACCTTCAGTTTTGAACTCGTCGACCATTAGGGCGTTTGAGAATACATCACGATGTGATTCGTGTGCTTCTGGGAGCACAACGCAATACCACTCATCCAAGCTAACGGAAACCCAAAACAGTGTCAAGAATCAGCATGTCCTTGATGTGCGCATTCATCTCGATCATGGTGGTCAAGAGTAAAAGGGACGAAAGGGCAAGACCTTTACGAACTCTCCGGCAGGCACATCGTCTTTTTGTGGGGGGAGGATGGCCACCGCGTTGACGCGCCTCATCGTCAGTAAATTTCCAGAGGATTGTGACGCGAGTGGGGTAAATTGCAATCCCTCCGTTGTTTGTTCGAGTCGTCCACGTACGAGATGGGTGCGGGTTTGGGTTGTTGGACCCTTTTGTGCCAACTGTGCGTCGAGTGTCGCCGGAAAAAGTTGGGTGTGGCCGAGGAATTGGCGAATCGCAGGTTTTACAAAGAAGTCAAAGGTCATCATGGACGAGATCGGGTTGCCAGGCAGACCAAAGATCAGTGTGTCTCCTCTGCTACCAAACACAAGTGGTTTCCCTGGTTTGATCGCGACTTTCCAAAAATGCATTGTCACACCTAACTCTTCGAGCATCGGACGGACCAGATCGTAGTCGCCCGCAGAGACACCCCCTGAAGACAACAAGATATCTGCGTCCAGACCCTGTTCGAGCGCTTGCTGTAACTGTTTTGGATCGTCTTTGACGAGCGGTAGCAGAAAAGGATCGCCGCCAGCTTCTTTGACTTGGACGTGAAGCGCGAAGCGGTTGGATTCGAGGATCTTTCCAGGCAGTGGGTGTTGGTATAGCTCCATCAGCTCATCACCACAGGAGAGGATGGCGACGCGAGGACGACGTGAGACCTGGACAACACTACGCCCCACCGAAGCGAGAAGACCGATCTCGCCAGCTTGCAATGTGTCGCCACGCTTGAGAAGAAGCTCGTCTTTTTGAAGATCGCGGCCTTGTTTGCGCACATTGTTGGTTGTCGGGACAGCACGCTCAAACGTCACTGTGTCATCTGTGCGTTGTGTATTCTCCTGCATCACGACGGCGTCGGCGCCTGGAGGGAGGGCGGCACCTGTAAAGATGCGCACGCATTCACCTGGCTGGACGATCTGCCCGGACCACTCGGAGGCGCGAATTTCACGGACACATTGGAGTTGCACAGGGGTGGTCGACGAGGCCTGTTGGAGGTCTTCTGCTCGCAGCGCGTAGCCATCCATTGCGGAGTAGTCAAAGCGAGGAAAGTCCCAGGGAGCCGATATATCCTCCATGAGGATGCGCCCTGATGCGTGGAGGATGTCGACAGTCTCGGGACGAGGAGATTTTATTTGTAATTGGATCTTGCTTCGTGCTTCTTCTATCGATAGCATTTAGCCACACCTTTCACCACCGCAAAGGTGGAGTCAAAAAACGAAAACCAATGAAGTCGTGTTGTCGCGACGTCCCCAGACGAGAGGAAGTCTATGTTACAAAAAGCCTTGGAAAACGCTCGCGAAGTCATGCTCTTAAACCTTGGGCTTTTCCTCCTTGTGTCGTCGGGATTTGTCATCAAGTGGTCCTTTACGGATGATCCCGTGCGCCACCTCACAAGGCAGCTCCTGCAAAAAGATGGTGAACAACTCGTCGCGCTGATCTCTCATCCCAAGGTCATCAAAGCCGTTCGCGACATGACCGCGCCTGATCCCAAGCAGCCTCGCTTCGATCTCGGTCGTTATATCGCAGATCGTCTGCTAGAGAAAGATGGAAAGCTGCTCTCTGGAGTCTCTAATAAGCTCCTACAGCAACCCTCCATCCAAAAGGCGATACAAACACTGACACAACCTCAAACTCCTCCTGCGAGGAGCACAAAGCCTGCGTGGGTACCTCTCGCCAAATACGCGACAGACCAACTCCTTGGCAACGAAGCCGAGCTGCTCTCCAAGATCACAGCTCGCGTCATCACACAGCTGCAAAAACTACAGGCAAATGCTCCCAAACAAGTTGCCCCCAACCCATTCGTCAAGCTCTCCGAAAAGCTCGCGACACAAACGCTCAAGCGTCTACTCGAACATGACGGGAGATTGCTCAAGAGTGTCAGCACACAGCTCATCACGACCTTACAAAAATCATCACAGAGCGCGCCCACCAAAGCATCAAAAGGTCCAGCGCCTATCGTCGAGATCTCCGAAAAGTTAGGTAAAGTGCTCTTCTCGAATTTGTTCGCCAACGATGCGAAATTGCTCAGAGTGGTGATTCGAGATGTCCTGCCCAAACCCAAAAAGGGCAAGCAAGCCAAGGGAAAAAACAACCGCGGCCCCATCACACCTGAAGTCATCGAGAAGATCGGAAAGTACATCGTCGATCGAACGCTCCATGCGCGGGCCAAACCTCTTCGCGCGATCCTCCAGGAGCTCGTCGGTGCTGAGGCGATGAGGCTCGTGCGCGAAGTTCGTCAGACTGTCCAACAGGTCAATCGTCAGGTGCAAAGTATGCGGATCGATCGACTTCTTCGTGAGGTCGCATATGAGACAGGGAAGGGCGCGCTCGAAGGCTTCATCCAAAAACAGAGCACGAGAGAGCGCAAGTTTGCACGGACTCGTCGGCTTGTAGAACGAAAGTTACCGGCTCTTCGTGGTGAGATGAAGGCCCACATGAAGTGTATCGCACCTGCGCGCAAAAAGTGGGCGACTGTCGAGAAGGGCGCACTCAATGTCTTTGTCCGCTATCAAAAATCCAAACCCAAACAGTGTCCACTTGTCCGCTGTGAGCAAGCAAAAGGTGCCTTGTGGACATTTTTGACCTCCAACAAGCGTCTGTCTCTTCATCCTAATGATGTGCAGGTGACATTTGAACCTTCTTGTCAATCACTGCGAGAGGCCAAAGAAGCGCCGACACAAACCAGTCCAGCTCCTCGCAAGGTGAAGACAAAAGCCAAGGGGAAAGTGCCCCCAAAGAGTCGCGTCACGTTGGACGTGAGTAAGAGCAAAAAGACACCTGCTGTTCGTCGCCCTGCCCCTCGCAAGAAGTGATTGTTTTTCTCAAAAAAAGGAGTGTTTTGGATGCGATTGATATGGAGGAGTGTGGGGGGGCTTGTCGTGGTCTTGCTGATCGCCTGGGTTGCAGCGCTGAATGCCCCTTCTGAGCAGTCTTTGGGCACAGGCATCAGGTTGGTTTACATCCACGTGGGGTTGATTTGGGTGGGGCTGCTTGGAATCACCGTGGCCGGGCTGTGTGGTCTTGTTGCGCTAGCCTTTGCGTCGCCGTGGTCTGAGCGTTGGTTGGGACCGCTTGCGTGGGTGGGGTTGGGGATGTTCATTGCGGGGTTTCTCTTCAGTATGCCCGCAGCGAGTGTCAATTGGGGGGCGATTTTTTGGGCTGAACCGCGGTATTTTGCGATCTCACTGGCGATCTGTGTGGGACTGCTCACACAGGCTGCTTACGGATGGCTCCCGTGGTTGCGTGCGAAGGGAGCGATACAAGCGGGATATGCGTTGTACGTGACCTTCTCGATCCTCCTCACGCCGTTGGTCTTGCACCCAAGGAATCCCGCATTTCAGGATGGTTCGGGGCTGATCCCTTACTTCTTTGTGGGGTTCTTTTTGTTGTTTTTGTCCTACGCGGTGTGGTTGGTGTGGTCGATTTCACAGTGGCTTCAAGAGGATATGGGAGGTGTCGAGAATGGATAACACAGCGCTAATTGTGGTCGATCATGGTAGTCGACGAGAAGCCTCCAATGCGATGCTCGAATGTCTTACAGGACTCGTCGCGAAGCTCTCTGAGACGCGATATCACTATGTGACCTATGCACATATGGAGTTGGCACCTCCGACGATCGACGAAGCCGTTCAATTATGTGTGGAGCAGGGGGCGACGAAGATCGTGTTGGCGTTGTTTTTCCTGGGACCTGGGAGGCACGCACGTGAGGACATCCCACGGATGGCCAAAGAAGCCTCTGAAAAGTACGGCGTTGAGGTCCTGGTGACAGCACCTTTGGGCACGGATGAACGCATCGCACGTTTGCTTTTGCAGCGCGCTGAAGAGGTGCTTGGTGGGGATGGAGGGGACTTTATTGTTTGTTGAGGCGTTCTTTGATGGTGTCTTGATCAAAAGCCGCCTTCACCTTTGTGTCGAGTGAGAGGACGTCTTGGATGGGGATTCCAAGGATCGTTGGGGTGTCTGCTTCACCTTCTGGGATATCTTCGACGATCACTTCGAAGCGTCCGTTGTCGAAGGGGATGCCTGGGGCTTGCTCGACCTTCTCGATGCGTTCGCGTTTACCTTGCTCCTCAAACTGAAGCGCTCTGTGAATACAGTAAGGGTTGTTGCCTGGTTTGGCGAACAGGGAGTGGGAGGTCCAGCTACAACCGGCCTTACAGATGTCGCCGTAGTAACAAGTTTTACAGTAGCCCCAAAGATCATCACGTGTGCGTTCGCGGAACATCTTCAGTTGTGGGCTGTTGGCGACGACATCTTTCAGTTTGTCAGTGCGGAAGTTCCCACCTGTGTAAGGGACAGATTGCAAGGACGGGCAGCCTTTGATCTTGCCATCAGCTTCCAGACCAAGGGTCCATTTTCCTGCTGAGCATCCAGCCCAGTGTGCGCCGAGATCTCCACCGTATCGCAGAAGGTGCTCATAGGGACCGAAGTAACCGATATTGTTACCGGGGAAGATCTGGATGCCGTTGGGATCGAGCTTGTTTTGTTTGATCCACACGAGCAGTGGAAAGAGTTCGAGGAGGTCGTAAGGTTGGGGGAGTAAGTCTGGGCGATCTGCGGCGCGTCCCATCGCGACAGTGAGTTGGAGCTGCCATGCACGTGAGTTCAACTCTATCAAGAGGTCAGCGAGAGCGGGCAGCTCAGGCATGGAGAGGCGATTGATCTGTGTGTTGGTCGCGAGGCGGATGTCGGTCTCGGAGACGCGCTTTGCGGCGTCGATGGCGGCACGCCATGAACCCTTTGCGCCACGGATGGAGTCATGTGTTTGTTCGAGTCCATCGATGGAGATGGAGATCGTCTTGAGGCCAGCTTCGACGGCCTGGTCGACGCGTCTTTGATCGAGGTTACGCGCACCTGTTGTCATCCCACAGGACATGCCCATACGAGTGACCTCTTTGGCGATGATCGGCCAGTCTTCACGTAGGTAGGCTTCGCCGCCGATCAGGGTGACTTCTCGTACACCAATATCGGCGAGCTGATGGACGACATCGAGACACTCCTCTGTGCTCAGCTCTTGGCTGCGGATTTTGCCGGCGCGTGAGCCACAGTGACGACATCCAAGGTCACAGCGAAGGGTGATCTCCCATACTGCATAGAGCGGGTGGGGATTGTCCCAGTCGATATCTTGTGGGGTTCTGTAGAGATGCTTTGGGTTACCGTCGTAGTCCTTTTCTTTTTGTTCTTTTTTGTCTGGTACGGCACCAATCGGGGGGGCTGTATGTTGCTTCTCCATAAGGGCTCCATAACGAAGTGTATAGGATGTTTGTGGGGAGGACTTACTTATCTGGAGGGATACCATATGGAGGTTGCGCACCTGCGTCGGCCGCTTTTTCTGTCTCTGTGGGTTTCTCTTCGAGCTGCTCGGCGGGGATACCGTAAGCTGGTTGGACGCTCGCGTCCTGGACTTGTTCGTTGTTATTCGGGCCATCTCCACATGCGGTGAACATGGAAAAGCCGAGCAGAGATGCTGCGAGCAGCGCCCCACGACCTGTTGCGAGCGCGCGTGTTTTTTGTAGGACGCCATCTGATGGGGTGGAGGAGGTAAGTGTGGCGCCACAAAAATCACAGGAGGAGGTCTCTTCTTGTACCTTGATATGTGCCTGACAGGAGGGGCATTTGCCTAGCCCATGCCGTGAAGTGGGAAGCTGTGTCATGATCTACATTCCTTTTGTTGTCCATTGAGATAGATGTCTGCATTGTACTCATCTTGTGGGCTGAGGACAATCTTTGTGATGTTGTAGGGGAGCTGAGGAAGTTGTCGGAGGAGGGGATTATCGGTCGGAGAGCGTTCTTTGAGTGGTCTCAACTGAAGTAGGACATATTGCGTGCGTTGTTGAGCTCAAACGTGAAGGGGAGCTGCATTTTGGGGGAGTGGGTCTCCGGGAAACGCAGCAATTCGAGCAAGTCTGTGCTCGTGACGAGGCCCTTCATTCGATCGTTGTCATCGAGCACTGGCAGCGCATCGATTTTGTGTTCGAGCATCTTGTCCACGACGTCTTCAATGGTGTGTTGCAGGCGACATGTCAGCACACCTTTTGTCATGTGGTCTTCGATGCGGACATCGGGGACCACAAAATCATCTCCTTCCCACTTACCGATGCGGAACAGATCACGATCGGACAGCATGCCGACAATCTCTGTCGCGTCGAGGATCGGGATGTGCCGAATGTGAAGCTTCTGCATAAATGTATACGCTTCTGCCATGCTGTCTGTCGGAAGCAGAAAAAAGACCTGCTTAGTCATTGAATGTTCGACTTTCATCACCGTCTCCATCTCAAAAATCGCAGATGTGTGTCCATCTGCTGTGTGTCTTTGGCCACGAAAACCCGTTCGGAAAAGCGATGGCCAACTGTTTGCTCCTTTTCTATTCAGTATCCTGGTTTTTACACATCTCCATTGATCTGGATCAAATCGTTTTCTCATCGCTTTTTTGTTTGCGCTTCTTGGACAAGCTCTCTGCGATCGTTCATGTTTTTCTCCACGATCGTTGAAATCACCGCATATGATTTTTGACCTGTCCGCATCCTCGTATCTGTTCTATCTTTTTGTGTTGTCATCACTTTTTTTCTTTTTGCGGGAGGGCTTTGGGGATTGGCATAGTTTGTGCTGAAGGAGTAAAGCGAATGAGCAAGCAGGTGCCAGGATGGTCTCTGCGTTACGATAAAAGGAGAGAGCGATGTCCGCATTAGCACAAAAATTTTTCTATGGTGAAGACAGATGTTTTTCATCCTTTTCAACCGACGAGACTGTGGGGATCGACATGACAAAAGCAAGCACAAAGAAACGTCTCCTTGAATTGAACCAGACAGCCTCTGCTGAGAGCTTCGATCATTTGCACACGATGGATATGTTTCCTGCCGAGGAGTTAGGGAGCGCATTACCTCCCAAGAAAGTGGACGCTTTGGGGGACACCTTTTCATTTGCAGGGATGTATCACGTCCAAACAAACGAATCTACCGAGGTTGGTTCTATCTCCTCAATGAGGACAGTGTTGGAAGTGGAGCCAAAGCCTGTCGCTAAAAAGGCAAAGGCACCAAAGATTCGTTCAGGTGCAGAGACCGTCATTTTGGTGGGGGGTGAAGAGCAACCAAAAGGAGCGAGAGGCATCACAAGCGCACGAATCAAGCCCTTACAGGACAAGCGCTTGCGCAAAGATCCTGTTGTTTATCTCTCCGGTATTGTCGTTGTGTTGGCGACTGTTCTTGTGGGGCTGCTCGTCTTTTGAGGTTTGACTTTTGTTGTCGTTTGAAAGTCGAACATCGTTGTGACTTGCTCTGGATCAAGTTGTTCGTTGATCGACACTATTATACTTGCGTTTGAAAGAGATATTGTGTTGAAGACATGGCGTCTTTTCGGTGTCATGATATCCTTGGACCTCTTTTGACGGAGATAACGAAGATGAGCGAGTTACAAGCAGAAAACCGAAAGATCCTTGAGGCCAAGTTGGCAAAATTGCGCGGTCGGATGAACAAGATCACAGACGATCTCCGTCAGGAAAAAGGAGCGCTCAGCCCGGACTTTGCAGAGCAGGCTGTTGAGCTAGAGAACTCCGAGGTGCTTGAGCATCTTGACGGGAGCGGTCGTCGCGAAGCTGATGAGATTGTCGCTGCACTTAATCGCATGGATGAAGGTGAGTACGGAATCTGTGTGGAGTGTGGTGATGGGATCAAGGAAGGACGCTTGAAAGCTGTCCCCGCCGCGTCGATGTGTATTTCCTGCGCCAATGAAGCTGAAAAAGCAGCGTAACCGACCTCTTATAACCTGCCTTGTCATCCCATTGTAGCGAAAAAGATCAAGTTTGAGGTGGGAGCGCATACGTTACGTTCGCGTGTGCGACCGCACCTTCCGTTCCCTCCGAGAAGATCAAAACATCCCCTACACATAAACTTCGACCCAGCTTGAGAATCCTGGCCTGTGCACGCAGTGTGCCGGGACGTGGTTTTCGCATGAAGTTGATGTTGACGTTGGTGGTCACGGTCAGCGCTTCTGGACCTATGTGTGCGAGTGTCACGACATAAAAGGCGAGGTCTGCGAGTGAAAAGAGTGTGGGGCCTGAGATCGTCCCTCCAGGGCGTAGATGTTTGTCCTCTGTATACAATTCAACCTCTGCAGCGCCTGAAGACAGAGAAGTAATCGCGTAGGAAATGTTCATCTGCGGAAAGACCTTGCCCAGAAATGACTCGATCTCTTCTTTTTGCATGACAGGTTTCATGAGGGACTCGCTTTTTGGGGGGTAGGCAACAATCTTACTTGCTTCGCGACGTTGCGGTGCCTTTTTGTGTGAGTGTTTGTATCCAACTGCCAGAGATGTAGGTGCTGATATCAGCACCTCGTAAAGTGGATTCAGCCCACGCGATCAAGGCGACCTGTGTGATCTCGCGGACCTCTTTGTCTTGTAAAGAACCACTACTACAGGCGAGGCAAGAAAAGCAACCTGATTGGCTGTCTAGAAATTGCATATGCCCGGCTTCTGGTAAGAAGATCTCCCATGCTTTGGTGGTCGCTGCGTTAAAGAACTTCTCGTAATTATCCGCAGCAGGTGCACAGGGTTGGAAACCTCCTGCGCTTTTTCCAGCGCCAACAGTCGCGAAGGGGGCGCTTGTTTTGTTCATATTTTTGATCGCAGAGTGCGTGTTGGTCTGTCCGGGAGGCGCGGAGTCGACAGGGTCAATGCCGAAGATGGCTTTGATTCGTGCGTCACTTTGGGCGGCGAGGGCGCTGATCTTTCCTCCTCGCGAGTGACCTGCGACCATCAGCTTGCTCATGTCCAGTTTTCCGGCCAACGCGCTGCCAGCTTTTTTGTTCTCTGCATCGAGCCAGTCGACGATTGCTACTAACATCTTCCCTAGGACGTTATGCGCAAGCGCTGAGAACGCGCTCTCTTGGTTGGTGTCCCAACGGACAACGACATATCCCCATTTCGCGAGTCGCTCTGCGTACGTTTTGTAACGCTCTGCTTTGAGCAAAAAGCCATTTGAAAAGATGATGACGGGGTAAGGAGCTTTACGCGTTGTGTTGCCTGCTGAGGGCATATCAATGTTTAAGAAGACCTTGCATTTTGATCCCGAGCAGCCTGTTGAAGTCGGCAATGTCGGAGAGGCTTGTGTGTTGGCCGCTAGAGTGAGAGGTCCTTGTTGTGTATAGTCTTCAGATGAGGCTGGAACATCTGCTGGCGCCGCGTCTTTTTGAGGCTCAGGGATGGGGGTTTTCTCGACCTCAGTGGTGTCTGGTGTTGTGGTATTGTCCGGCTGGGGTGCCTCCATACCCGCATCGGCCTCTGTGTCTTGTGTGGGCTCTTGTTGGGTTGGCTCCTGCTGGTTTGGCTCTTGTTGGCTTGGTTCCTGTTGGGTCGCTTCTTTTGTACTCTCCGTCACAGTCTTTTCTTGTGTTTGCTCGTTTGTTGTTGGTGTTGTTGAGCAACCATGTGTGAGAAGAGTTGTTGATGTCAGGAAGAGAAGTGCCATCAATGCATATGAGGTGATTTGTCTTGACATATGTCTGCCTATTGTTGGTGAGAGACGAAATACTCATGTATGTATCGAATATATTCTTCAAAAGGTGCGTGTTTTGTGTGAGGCAAAGGTGTGCTTTTTGAAAGGATATGTCAAGGGATTTGTGTTGTGTGAGGGGCAGCGTGGGGTCTTTTGAGGTGTTATGCTGGTTTCTTTGCAATGAACTGAACCACTGCACTTTGGCCTTTGTGACCTTTGCCTTCTTCGATGTACCGTTCAACTTCGACACCGTGTGTCACTTCAAGTCCAGAGAGCTCCTGTTTGAGAGGCGCAAGCTCGATCATGAGCGCTGCGACGGGAGGTCCTCCAGTCTTCCATTCGAGCTGTTTGGGGGTGTAGGCTTCGAGTAAGAAGGTGCCACCAGGACGCAGTGATTGGACGACACCACTATGAACTTTCGCACGCAGTGGAGGGGGGAGATGGCAGAAGATTGAGACGATCGCGTCCCAGGCGTCCGCTTCCCAGGAGAACTCTGCAAGATCGACGACTTGTGTTGTGATCTTGACGCCTCGTTCACTTGCGAGTTGTTGTGCTTTGTTGAGTCCGACGGAGGAGGCATCCACTGCGGTCACATCGAATCCTTGCTCTGCAAGGAAGACGCTATTTCGCCCTTCACCATCTGCGAGACATAGCACGCGCCCTTTGGGCAGTTGTTCGACGTGTTCTTTTAGAAAGTCGTTGGGCTCTGTTCCATAAACGTATTCTTCATCGTTGTATTTTTCATCCCACATATATTGGCTCCTTTTCATTGCGTTTTGGGTGTGTGTTGGAGATAGGAGACGTTATGTTTGGGATGGGCGCATCAATTTGTCAATGAACTTGTTCCATAGGGGAGAACGGCTTGACAAGTGCGGGGATTTTGGCAATTATCTTAGGCCTTATCTTTCGAGAGCAAATGTTCGTTGTAAATACGCGTATGGTGTATAGAGGCAATCCGTGAAGGTCTATACATCTGTAAGGGGTAATCTTCCGATGAGATGGTTGGTTCTGTCAGGTCTAGTTGTATCTTTGTTGGTGTTTTCTGGAGATGTGATGGCAGCAAAGACGAAGACTTTCTCTTTATGTCAGAAAGCCCAAAAGGCGCTCGCGAAGGGGGATGTCGTTGGGTGGGGACGCGCTTTACAGGCTGCACAGCAGGCATTTGAGAAGGAGAAGGATACAATGTCTCTCTTTCAACGTTACAACCAAGAGCTGTGGTTGAAGCTGTTGGCCTTCAAATACCACCAAATCAGAGGTGAGGAGCTGGTGATCAAAAATATCGAGGGGTTTCGCAAGAAAAGCGAGCTGCAAGGGTATATCAAGAAGGTCGACGAGAGTATCGAACACATGGGGAAGGCGCTGATCTCACTCAAGCGCTACCACTGGCTCTTCACGAGAGTGGTGATCGAGTCCAAAAAGGGGAATCTCGTCTGGATGAGGAATGTCCTGCCACTTGATATCGAACGCAGCCAACGAGATGCAAAGATCTACCGCTCCTTGTTGTTGTACGCATCCAAACATTGGAGTGACCGCAGCAAGGTACGCTCCCAATTGCAAAAACGCAGAGGAGACGTGAGTGGCCTACGTGAGGCGCTTGCGAAGCGCAAAGTGGACGCAAAGGTCCAACAACAACGGCAGAAGAATATCGCGAAAGCCCTCTTTGACGCGCAAACGCTCTACGACAAACAACAAAAAGACCAGAAAGGTCGTATCGCATTGGGGAATGGGCTCTTTTGGATCGGTGTCGGTTTGTGTGCTGTGGGGATTGGGGGAGGCATTTTTGGGGCGTATCTTTGGAATGATGCAGAGGCAAAGCGCGTGACGATCCCTCACGCCGAACGTGAATCTCTTATTAACTGGGGGGTGCGATTTGTCACAATTGGTGTCGTCGTTCTGGCCGCTGGTGTTGGAGGAGTTGTCACTGGCTTGCTCATCAAGCCGACTGTCCTCGACCGAGCTCGTGGTGTGCTCAAAGCGCAAGAGCTGTACCTCGACGCTGAACGAAAAAACCTCCCCTCAGGACAAATCCTCTACCACAACTAAGCTCCAACGGTTCAGAGTTGGTAGACCTTTTTTGTCAGGTCATACGTCAACGCTGTGAGCATACGTCTGGCTTGTTGTTCATCGATGATATGTGTACAGACAAGTCGGGCGAGGAAGTCACAATCCATGCGTCTGGCGAGGTCATGCCGCGCAGGGATGGAGAGTAGAGCCCTTGTGTCATCGATAAACCCGACAGTGTTGTAAATACTCGCGGTCTCCCAGATCATCTGGCGAAAGCGCTTCATGCCCTGATAACTGTCGTGAAACCACCACGCTGGACCAACATGTAGCGCCGGGTAGTGTCCGGCAAGTGGAGCGAGCTCACGTGAATAGGTGCTCTCATCGAGGGTAAAGAGCACGAGTTTGAAGCGGTGATCATTCCCGAAGGCGTTGAGGAGGGCGTGAAGACCGCGAGTGTAATCCATGGGGAGTGGGATGTCCGAGCCTTTGTCAGGTCCAAATCGCCTGTATACGTCTTTGTTGTGGTTGCGAAAGGAGCCGGGATGGATCTGCATGGTCATCCCATCTTCGACGCTCATCCTCGCCATCTCTATCAACATGTGCCCCGAAAAACGATGATTGTCTTCCTCGTTCGCTTCTCCTTTGAGTGCCCGTGTGAAGAGCGCAGAGACCTCCTGTTGGCTGAGCTGAGCGGTCATCACGGACTCGACGCCGTGATCGGTCGAGACAGCGCCTTGTTTGCGAAAAAAGTCTCGTCGCTCCTCAAGTGCCTGAAGAAACGTCGTATAGTCGTGGATATCGATCCCACTGAGTGAGGAGAGCGTTTCGACATTTTGCTTCCACTGCGGATGGTGGAGATTCAGTACGTCGTCTGGACGAAGACATGGCAGGATGCGACCATTCCACTCGGAGTCTTGAAGGGTTTGGTGATGGATAAGCGGATCCGTCGCTCCATTGGTCGTTGAGAGGACCTCTACATTGAACGAGTCAAACAACGCACGTGGGCGAAATGCTGGCGTTTGTAACGCCTCGTTGATCTGGTCGTAGAGCGCTTCGGCGTTGTCTTCAGACAGTCTCTCCTCAATACCAAACAACGTACTCAGCTCATAATCAAACCACGCACCGGAGGGTGTTCCGTCGAACAGATAATAGTGTTTGGCGAATTGTATCCACGCCTGCTTGCGATCTTGTTGGTATGGCGCATCATCTTTGGGCTGTACACCGAGGGATTCGAGGGAGACACCTTGTGAGTAGAGCAGGCGCAGCAGGTAATGGTCAGGGAGCAAGAGCAGCTCGGTGGGATCGGCAAAAGGTTGATTGTCCGCAAACCAACTCGCTTCCACATGTCCGTGTGGGCTGAGAATCGGTGTGTCTTTGATCTCTTCGTAGAGTGCTCGTGCGAGTTGTCGAATGTCGGGATGTGGGTCAAAAAAGCGATTGGGATGAAGAAGCATAGGTTCCTCTGTGTTTTTGATGAAGGGTGTTTGTTGAGGTTGAGAGATAGGCTCTAGATCCCACCAAAGGCTGAGAATCCACCATCAACAGGGACGACGATCCCCGTGACAAAGGCTGACGCCGGTGAGAGCAACCACAGCAGGGTGCTGATCAGGTCTTTAGGGTCGCCCAATCGGCCCATCGGTGTGTGGTCGATGATACTTTGTCCGCGAGGGGTGTATCCATCGCCTTCTTCGTCGAGGAGCAAAAAGCGGTTTTGTTCCGTCAAGAAAAAGCCCGGTGCGATCGCGTTGACACGGATTGAAGCCGCATATTCTTGCGCCATGTGGACAGAGAGCCACTGTGTGAAGTTGGTCATTCCAGCCTTGGATGACGCGTACGCCGGGATCTTTGTCAGCGGCTTGAGCGCCGCCATCGAGGATATGTTGATAATATTTCCGCGTTTCTGTTCGGCCATCACACGTCCAAACACCTGACAGGGGAGGATTGTACCGAGCAGATTGACAGATACGACAGATTGCAGGGCTTCTTGGGGGAGGTCGAAGAACGACTGGGTTGGACTGGTCGTGGCACCTTTCTGGTTGCCTCCTGCGGCGTTGATCAACGTCGTGACCTGTCCCAGATCTTGTTGGATTTGTTCTGCGTTGTCTTCGAGTATGTCGCGTTGAACGACGTCACTCTTGTAAGCCCTCAGGCGTCCCTCTGGAGCCTCCTTGATCAGGTCTTCAGCGCGCTCAGGGCGACGTGTAAGGATCGCGACCTTGGCTCCTAATCCCAACAGCGCACGCACCATCTCCGAACCCAATACACCTGCACCACCTGTAAACACGATCACTTCGTTTGTAAAATCGAATTGTTCTTGGAGCCATGTCTTGTCAAACATCTCTACCTCTGTGTTTTATTGCCCCGAAGGGATCGGGGTATATGCGTGGATCATTCCATCTTCATCAAGGGTGACACGTGTGGCACCTCGTAGCTCGCGGTCTTCGCCTTGTGGGAAGATCCACTCTAATTCTCGATAGGGCAGCACGTACCCACTTTGTGTCAGCTGTACATCGATTTGTATATGCTCTTTAGACGAAGACATCGAAAGTTGGAGTGTTGTGACCTCGCCATGTTTGTAACCTGTGGTGTTGCCATCGTCTTCGGTCAATGTGAACGTGTGTGTTCCTCCCTCGGGTGATGGGAAGGCTAGAATAGAGCGGCTCGTATCGTGTTGCGGCGAGACATATCTCATCTTCGGTCCCATCGGGATGAGGCCGTTCTCCCTGACAAAGGTCGGGAGCGAGGTGAGAGGGGCGTCACAGTCGATGGTTTGGCCACCTTTGTACCATGTTCCTGTCTCAAAATGACACCACATCGAACCTTCCGGAAGGTAGACAGGGCGCCTTCGACATTGATCTTCCCAGATCGAAGCGATCAGCCAGTGGGAGCCCAATAAAAAGTCAAAGGAAGCATCATGGCACTCTTGATCTTCCGGGAACTCCAGTACGAGTGGTCTGATAATAGGTAGACCACTTTGATGTGTTTCGACAAACAGGCTGTAAAGGTAGGGGAGCATTTGGTAGCGAAACTCCAGTGTCTCGCGGATGATGGGAAGGACTTCTGGGTACATCCAGGGTTCATTTACGGAGCCGTCGTCATGCCAGGAGTGGATGGTAAAGCGTGGATGAAAGATCCCATTTTGCACCCATCTGACGAAGAGCTCGGGAGAGGGCTTGTCACCAAAGAAGCCACCGACATCATGGCCGATGTTTGGCATCCCTGAGAGTCCTAGCCCCAATCCCATCGGGATGTTGTACTGGAGCGTGTGCCAATTACAATCGTTGTCGCCTGTCCATGTCTGCGCAAAGCGCTGTATACCAGGACAGCCCGAACGTGTGATGACAAAGGGGCGCTGTGTTGGGTGGGTCTCTTCGAGCGCTTCGAAGGAGGCCTGCGCCATAAGCAGTGTCTGGAGCGGACGTCCAGATCTTGAGATCGTTGTTTGTTCGCCAAAACCGTCAATCCGAGCTTCATCATCCCAGATCGTGAATTCGTTGTTGTCATTCCAGATCGAGTCGACACCGTAAGCGAGGAGGTGTGTCTTGAGCTGTTGTTTCCACCACGCGAATGTCTCGGAATGGGTGAAGTCGAGATGTGCACCTTCACCGTCCCAGAAGGGATCGAGTTGGGGTGTGTCTTCTTCTGCGCACATCACAAAACCGTCCATCTGTGAAACTTCCTGAAAACGGGGGTGAGTCGTGAGTAGACAGGGTTTGACGTTGGCGGAGAGCTTGATGTTGTGAGTGTGAAAGTCAGCGACCATCTCTTCGGGAGTTGGGATGCGATCACGGTTCCAGTTGAACACATAACGCTTTCCATCGTCCTTCATGGTGTAACCGGAGGAGAGGTGGAACATATCACAGGGGATCTGGTGTTGTTCGCAGAGTTGGGCAAATTGTTTGAGTTGCTCTTGTGCGTCTTCGGCGTCTGTGTATGTCATCGTCGAGCCGAGATAGCCGAGAGACCAGCGTGGGGGGAGGTGCATATACCCTGTGAGGCGGGCGATTTTTTGCACGACATCTTTGAGTGTCGGGCCAAAGAGGAAGTAGTAGTCGAGGTCACCGTCTTCACACTCTACATATCTGTAGGGAGGAAGAAAGTTGTGGTGTTCGCTGCCCATATCGAATGTCGAGGTGGAGAGATTGTCGTAGAGCAGGGCGTATGCGCTTCCTGTCTCTGGCAAAAAAGTGATATAGCAGGGGAAGTGTTTGTAGAGGGGGTCACTATGTTCAGCGTTGTAGCGGGCTGCGTCGAGGTTGAGCATCCTCATCCGGCGTCCATGTTTGTTGAGAGGGCCGGATTTTTCGCCAAAACCGTAAAATTTCATGTCATAGGTGCGCTCCATATAATGATATACGTTGGGAGAGCGCAGATCGTATGCATAAGCTCGTTCGGGAAGATCTCTGGCGAGGAGCTGCCCTTGTTTGTCATGCCATGTGAGCCGTAGAGGTGCCAACTCGACGTGTATGTCGAGCGCTTCAGTCTCGATGTGTAGAGACGCATTGTTTTTTGTCAGGGTGTATTGGGGGCATGAAAACGCGCTGGCGTCATCTCTTCTTCGTCCCTCTGTTGGGACGTTTCCGTCTATGTCTGTGAGCAACCATGTCCTATCATGTCGCGATGTCCCGTCGGGATGATGGTAGACACGTATGATATCGTCTTCAAGGACGGAGAGACCAAACACTTCTTGTTTGGTGCCTTGTAACGTGACGCGGTGTGCCTCTTGTGAATGGAGCGCGAAGGCCGGTGGCATGTACATTCGCATAGCTTGGATTCCTCACAGAATGGGGTAGAGATGGAAGCACAAAGATGTTGTTGTTGTGCCATATTGTGAGGGTGAGGACAACTGTTGTGGGAGGGGAAAAGTGGCGGAAGCTCTTTGCTGTAAGGGACTAGAGGGCTTGCTGGATCCACTGCTTCATCATGGGGCCAGGCATCGCACCTGATTGTCTCGTGCTCTCCTGACCACCTTTAAACATGATCATTGTCGGGATACCCGTGATCCTGAATTGTGACGAGACGTGGGGTTCTTGGTCTGTATTGAGTTTGAGGATGAGCAGCTTTCCGTCGAACTCTTTGGCCATTTGTTCGAGGACTGGGGCGATCATACGACAGGGTCCACACCACGGCGCCCAAAAGTCGACGAGGACCGGGAGCGCGCTCTGTGAGATGATGTTGTAAAAGGCTTTTGTATCGACAGCGAGGGGAGCTGCTGTCTCTAATTGTTCATGACAGCGTCCACACTTGGGATGTTGTGTCCACCGGTCGAGTTTGATGCGATTCATTTGTCCACAAGATGAACATGGCCACACGATGTTTTGATTTTGGCTCATGGATGGCTCCTTGTATTGCGAGGTGAGTCGTGCAGAGGCACAATCCACCACTGTACTTATTGGTATGTCGACGTCATCCTACATCCAGGAAGATCCACGGATGTATCGGAGAGTCAGCTCCCTTGTCGTGAGAGCTATCAAAAATATGACCATTGATTTGGAGACGTCAAATGGGGAAGGGGTGCACGTGCAGGGTGTTGATGTTCTTTTGTGATGAACAGTTTTTTGTGGTGGGTCTATTGTATGGTGACTCTTTGGGCTGCGGCGTTGTTGTTCTCATTGAACTCTGCGACTGAATTTGTGCTGTCTACAATGCAGCCGATGTATCCCACTCCCAATTGATTTGGAATGAGGAGGCCTCCTGGTGGGCTAACACCTACACTTTCGCCAGGGTTCATGTTCCTGACCAAGCGAAAGCTCGCCAACTGTGTATCGCCTGTGGTGCTCGTGGCATCCTTTGAGTAGTGAACTTACTCGCCCCTAAAGGAGCGAGCTTCCGAGGGCATCTGAGAATCAGAGCCTCGGCTTCCTGTTTCAGCCACAAGACTTGCTTTGA
>MDTC01247091.1_pt1 | contig 35738 bp, 37 predicted proteins | sample 811181 | NCBI WGS metagenome assembly MDTC01 (sample SAMN05326644, study PRJNA326480) | marine metagenome | isolation source: seawater | place: Pacific Ocean: North | collected 2011
CATTCTTTGACCTTTTTAATTGCGTACCATTTAAGCGCGTAGTTAGCACGCAGCTCCTGACCCCTGTTATTCACCCCTCCATATAGCTCATAGGCTGTTTCGGCGCTTATCGCCAGCCACAAAAACGCTACCAATACATCTCCTTCAAAGGCCATAAAAACAGGGGAGTGATCACGCATATGAAGATACACATCCTCGTAGTACGGTTTGCTATGTAGATTAAACCCGGCCCGCCTCGCTGTTTCGGCGTAAATAGCCAAACAGGCGTCGACATCTTCTTTTGTTTTTGCCTGGCGGATCGTAACAGCTGCGCTTGACTTACGGATATACTGGCGAGTTTTCTTTGCCATATCTGCAAGAAGATCCGACTCTTGTTTTGTTGTATCAAGAAGAATAGTTTCAGTAGAAAGGATGGTATTTGTAGAGCGCACCCATCCCTCAGGCTTTTCAAACGCGAGCGTATCCGGCTCTATCGATAGGGCAATAGCACGATATTCCTGTTTTACGTGTGTTGAAAGTAGGCCTAGAAACTCATCTTTGTAGACCTCTGGAAACACCGCTCGAGGTATATACGCAAACGACTTAAACGGAGAGGGGAGAGGCCGTATAAGTATCTGGGCTGCAGCTACAATAGCATCTTCACTGTAGGCGAACAGACGTACAGCTTGCCAGCCATGACCAGCCTTTACCTGACCCCAAGACCATAGTTGTAATGGGTGCGCACCGGTATCAAGCTGATACTCATCCCACTGCTCTTTGTTTGTACATTGTCGAAGCTCAATCATACCCCCATTATACCCTGTTAATTTATGCTATACTATAACGAAGTAGAGGGGTGAGTTAATAACTATTTAATAAAGTTTTAACTTTTTCACACGAAAGATTAACTTTTAATAATTGAGGCAGATAAATGAAACTCGCTAAAGCATACGAGCCGAATCAATACGAACCAAACATCTATGCTCTATGGGAAACAAGCGGTGCCTTCACCCCAAGTGGTACAGGTACGCCTTTTAGTACGGTCATGCCACCGCCAAACGCCAACGGTAACCTCCACCTTGGACACGCCCTTGATATGGGACTTAAAGACATCATGGCTCGCTATAAGCGCATGACCGGCTACGATGTCGCCTACATTCCCGGCGCCGACCATGCTGGGTTTGAAACATGGGTTGTATACGAAAAAGAATTGCAAAAGCAGGGGAGAAGCCGTTTCGATTTTAACCGCGAAGAACTATACGGTCAGGTATGGGATTTCGTAGAAAAGCAGCGTGGAAATATGGAGTTACAAGTACGTGCACTTGGGACGAGTGCTTCGTGGAATAACCTTGTTTTCACCTTGGACAACAAAGTGATTAAAACCGTCTACCAAACCTTTAAAAAGTTATGGGATGAAGGGCTTATCTACAGAGGTGAACGTATTGTTAACTACAGCACAAAATACCGAACAAGCTATGCCGACATCGAGGTAGACCACAAAGTAGAGAAGGGCGCACTATGGCATATTGTGTACCCCACTATCGACAAAATCGGTGAAGTTGTAATTGCTACAACACGTCCTGAAACTCTTTTCGGCGATGTTGCTGTAGCAGTACACCCCGATGACGCACGGTATAAAGAGTACGTCGGTAAAAAAGTGGTACTCCCCCTTACAGGCAAAGAAATTCCTATCATCGCCGACGAGTACGTTGATCCAAACTTTGGAAGCGGCGCCGTAAAAATCACCCCCTTCCACGACCCTAACGACTTTGAAGTAGGGAAGCGGCACAACCTACCAAGGTTACAGGTTATTGATTTTGACGGCAAAATGATAAACGTCCCTACTCAGTTCGAAGGCCTCGATGTTGAGGAGGCTCGCAAAAAGGTAGTAGCCGCCCTTCACGCCGAAGAGGTAATTCGTAAAGAGGAAACCATTGAGCACACCGTAGGTTACGACTACAAAAGCGGCCTTCCTATCCAGCCACTCATCAAAGAACAGTGGTTCTTACGCATGGAACCACTCGCCGAAAAGGCTATCAACGCCCTTGAGACAAACGAGATAACCTTTTATCCGGCCGGAAAAAAGAACATTCTCATTCAGTACCTCAAGAACATTCACGACTGGAACCTCTCCCGTCAAATCCCGTGGGGTATTCCCATCCCAGCATTTCAGAATATCGCCGATGATACCGACTGGATATTCAGCGAAGACGTCGATAAAAAAACCCTCACCGTAAACGGTAAGACCTACCGTCGAGAGGAAGATACCTTCGACACCTGGTTCAGTAGTGGTCAGTGGCCGTTTATCACTACCGATGCCCTCACCGGCGGCACCCTTGCGCGCTTTTTCCCCACCGACCTTATGGAAACCGGCACCGACCTCCTTGATCGCTGGATTGCCCGTATGATTATGCTTAGCCTCCATATGACCGGTAAGATACCCTTCAAAGACGTATACTTGCACGGCATGGTACTAGATGAACATAGCCAGAAAATGAGCAAAAGTAAGGGAAATGTTATCAACCCTATGGAGCTCGTGTCTGAATATGGATCTGACGCGCTCCGCTTAGGGCTTATCGCCAGCCGTAGCCCCGGCCAAAACCAAGCTTTTAGTGCCGATAGGGTAGTGGCAGGGCGTAATTTCTGCAACAAGCTCTGGAATATTTCGCGCTTTATTGAGAATAAACTGGGTGAAAACTTCCAACCACAACCACCCGAAGCAAAAACCCTCGCCGACCACTGGATTATTAGCGAACTTGCTACGGCAAAACGTGCCATTGAACGAACGCTCGATACCTACCGATTCGCCGAAGCTGGCGAGGCTGTGTACCATGCTATCTGGGATAGTGTCGCCGATTGGTATATTGAAGCTTCAAAAGAGGAAGAAAACCCCAACCTTCTTGCCTGGGTACTTGATACCTCGCTCCGCCTTGCGCACCCCTTTGCGCCGTTCGTTACCGAGACTATCTGGCAAACCCTGCCATGGCACACCAGCCTACTTATAAAAGAAACCTGGCCAGAAATACTTCCCTATAACGAAATTGCCGCCGCCGAATTCACACAATTACAAAAAATCATTGCCGAAACCCGGTTTGTTGCCACTTCGCTACCTGGTAACGACCGCTATACGCTGCTCTATCAAAACGATACGCTCCTGCAGGACAACCGCGACCTTGTCCGACGCCTTGCAAGACTAAACGCAGTAGAAGAAACACCGGTACCAAAAGGCCTCCGCCTTGCCCTTAGTAACCACGACGCCTGGCTTGATGTACCAGCAAGCACCCTCGAAGAGCACAAAGGCAATCTAGAGATGCGCCTCGCAACCACCCACCAAGAAATAAAGGTACTTGAAGGCCGCCTAGGTAACGAAAATTATGTACAAAAGGCCCCTGAAAGCCTCGTGAACGAGAGTAAAAAGCAGCTTGAAGAAAAACAGACGCTCGTAGAACGCCTGTTGCATGAACTCGAATTACTCACATAATCTACACTGAAGGCCAGAAATACCCTTGGCTATCGCCACCCGACACATACACCTTCTTATTCAGAATATATCGACGTTCGTCGTCCTTCGGTGGCTGAAGTTTAGGAAGGCTTGAGCGAAGAGGGGTCATATGACGGGCAAACGCAACCCGCTCTACATGAGTGTGATCACTTGAACTGATATACGCAGCAGCGCCTGCAGTGGCGACAATAGCCGGCAAGGCAATCGCGGCCATCGTAGCCCTATCAACATGCATATCATGCACTACTACCCCTAGGAGGGTAAAGAAACTAAGCGAGTATAAGGTGAAGTTGGTAATTGGTGACATATGTTTATTTTTATTGTGTTATAACCATATGCTAGCATAAGCTTGATATTTTGTCAATATACTATTGGTGGTGGTACGCAGCACCCGCCTGAATTTGCTGTGCGCGGTACAGCTGTTCTGTAAGGATGAGCCGCACAAGTTGATGGGGAAATACCAGGGGTGAAAGTGACCATACAGTCGCAGCATACGCTCGTAGCTCTTCAGTTACCCCATAGGCGCCCCCTATAATACACACCACTTGCTTACCCTGAGCAAACACACGCTCAAGGTGGCGGGCTAGCTTGGGCGAATCAAACTCCACCCCACGCTCGTCGAGAAGTAGTACGTATGCATCGCTAGGGATGCGCGCACAGATACGCTCAGACTCTTCCTGACGCGCTCTATCACCCTCAAAGCGGGAATGTGGTAAAAGCACCCAATTTACATCCATAGGGGCGCGTAGGCGCTTCTGGTAGCGTTCTATGCCAACCTGCACCCAGTCTTCATGCTTCTTACCAATCGCAATAATTGAGAGTGTCATTATAGCGCCAACTTCTGTGCCATTGCTGCGAGTGCGTCGTGGTTTGGCTCATCACTTGACGGCTCCCGGCGAAGCTCCTCGGTGGTTGAAAAGGGGATAAGGTGTACATGAGCATGCGGAACATCAACGCCCACCACCTGCATACTTACATAAGGTGTATGGAGTGTTTCCTTTAAATGACCGCCCAATTTCTGCGCAGTTGCCATAAGTGCCTGATAGTCTTCCAGTGGAAGATCCCAGATATACGGCACGGGGTTCTTAGGCACTACAAGGGTATGTCCAGGGGTAAGTGGGTGGATATCCAAAAAGGCATAGGTTCTCTCGTCTTCATATATTTTGTGCGAGGGAATGTCACCGTTGATAATTTTCGTAAAAATAGTTTCTTCGTTCATGGGTCTATTGTACCCAAGAAGCCCAGCCATTTTGATATAAAAATTGGCGACTTGTGTCGGAGGTGTCGGAAGTGGCAGCCCCTGCTGCAGCACACACAGTAATCGTACTTGTACTACCGGGCATTGTGAATTCACCGTTTCCCGCAGTCCCGTAGCGATACACCGTACCCGATTTACTTCGCGCTACTAATGCATAGTCATTTGATTGAGGACTACAGTATAAAAAGCCGTAATCAGTGCTGCTACCCGACCAAAGTATATCGTAAGCCGATTCACTCACTGCGATGCCCAAGGTATCTATCTGCGACCCCCGCGGAAGAGTTGATTCTTCCGCCATATATAGCTCGATTTTTGTCGCCATAGCCTTTAAATCACTCTGTACAGCACTATCGTATGCGCGGTTCTGTATACCCGTATACGCCACAATCGTAATCGCCGCTAAAATGGCGATTACTACTATAACGATAAGAAGCTCCACAATCGTGAAGCCTCTTTGCTTATAACTCGTGCGTGATGCCCTTCGCGCTAAAATCATCTATCTTGCATTATGCGGGATGGTCCCTATAGGGTCAACCCTGGCGGAGAGGGAGGGATTCGAACCCTCGAAGGCTTTCACCTTACCGCTTTTCGAGAGCGGCCAGTTCAACCACTCCTGCACCTCTCCAGCTTGTAGTATTGTAGCAAATGTCGCGTTATTTTGCGCTTGTCGCGGTTTTTTGGAATTGACGATGCACCACCGAAAAGAGAAGCGTCCCGACCACCGCGCAAAGCGCCGCTGGCCACAGCGCAAACGGAAGTGCAGCAACAAGAAAAATACCGCCAATAACTGGGCTTCCAAGTGTCGCCGCAATAATGCCCGACACTCCACCAACTACCGCACCCACACCTGAATACTCGGGGAAAATAACCCCCACAAGCAACCCAAACGCTACTCCAACGTAAATCGAAGGGAATACTAAACCACCTCTATAACCTGTAGCACTCGACCATGCAGTGGCTAGAATTTTTACCGCCATCATAAGCAGCAACGCGCCCACGCCGTAGGTTGCGGTTGTATCAATAAGGAGCTGCGACCCTACGCTCCCACTCAGCTCTACCGTGCGTCCACCAATAAAGTACAGCCCACCTAACACTAAACCCGCAAGTGCGCCAAACCACCACTCTTTACCCGGTATAGATAGCCTCATGAACGCATGCGAAAACACCGAAAAGCCGCGCAATAAGTACTTCAGTGTCACAGCAAATAGCGCGCTTATAAACCCGACCAGAAGTGCTATCGCGAGATCAAGGAACGTAGGATCGGAAAGTGTCGGCATAACCGATACCGCTTCGTGACCAGTGGTATGCGTGACCGCAAGCGACGTAAGATACGAAAAAACGCCCGCCACACCTACAGCAAAAACAGCCTTCAGAGAAACTTTTTTTCGCTGCTGTCTACTTTGTTGTAGTAAAAGCAACAGCGGAATAAGAATCATACCAAGTGAATGGACAAAGGCTACCAACAAAGCACCAATACTCGCAAGTACCAAAAGCTGCTTTAAGGCCGCATAGCGTTTCTGACGTGCTACATACGCCCCTACACCCGCAGAAAACGCCACTAGCGACGCTTCTGGACCAAGCGATGCACCAGCAAGCAAACTAGCCGCGCCAATAAGTAGGACTACCCCCATTGACTTCAGGGTACTCGGTGCCTCGCCAATTTCATCCATCAGGGTAACATCCACCGGCACTACGCGCTTCTGCTTAAAAAGCACAAAGAGGGCAGTCAGAAGCACCCCAAATACCACCGCCACCGGAATAACCAGCCAGCGGTACTGATCAGTAGGAATAAGGTCATTCCATAGCCAGTTCGCGCCCTCTACCCCAACAAACTCGAATATATGCAGCAGCGCCGCATTCACCACACCAATAGCAGCCACTACGAGCCAAAAGAGTACTGATCGCATACCCGAAGCCTACCATAAAAGCCGCCTCTGTAAAAGAAGCTGGAAAATAAAGCGGTACCGTGGTATACCAAAGGAAGAATTAAGGAGTGCATTATGGCAAAGACAGTTCAAAAAAAGCCTGTTAAAAACGCGCTGGATATCTTACGAGGTATCGCCATTGGCACCCTTGGTATTGTTGGACTTATATCACTTGTAAGTTTTACAACATCTCACTGGGTAGAAAAGCAAATTCTCACCCCCGACACCTGGGCGCAAACCATGGGTGAATTACCGCAAAACGATCAAGTTGCCTCGGCAATTAGTGGCTATGTTATCAACGAGCTTTTTACCGCCACCGAACTTGAAACCACGGTGCAAAACGCTCTTCCCGACAGGGCGGCGTTTCTTGCAAAACCATTAACCCAACAACTCCAAAATTTCCTCACCACCCAAACGAAAAATGCTATTCAAAGCACTCAGTTTCAAACCATTTGGATGACCGCAAATCGCGTTGTGGTTGAACAGCTTGTAAGTGGCGCGCGAGCCCAAGGAGCTACAGACTCTTCCGAACCGGCGCAAATCCGTATTCCCCTTGGGGCTATCCAAACTGTTGTGACAAACGCGCTGCAAAACCAGGGGATTATCTCTGAGGACGCGACATCAGGCGAGGGAATACCACTTATCGTGAATCTGAAAGCCTCTGTTGGCGCTATTCAACAACAAATTAGGGTAGTCGATTTCCTTAACGCAACCCTTTGGCTGCTCGCGATCGTCGCCTTCCTCGGTGCGGTTGTACTTGCTAAAAACCGTCGTCGAGTGCTCATTATCCTCGCGCTATCGGTGCTCGTTATTGCGCTGCTGCAACTTACTGGAATTCGCGCACTGCGCCCAGCACTGCTTGGGTTCTTCGCCGACGGCTCGGTAATGGGGGCGGCAGGGGTAGTATACGACACCCTTCTGGCAGGTTTCCGTGATATCGCCTTGTGGACAGTAGGTATTTCGGCTGGAGTGCTTGCGCTTCTCGGGCTTACCTCACCACGACTTACCCGTAAAAGCAAAACGATCACAAAGTGGACCACCGCATTTAAGGCCTCGAAGTTCTGGCAAGCAATTGGCGTTGGCCGTCAATATATTACAAACACACAGTGGTATATAGTAGGAGTCTCGGCGCTGGTTGGGCTTACCCTGGCGGCATTCTTTATACCAATAAGCTGGCAAAGCGCGACACTGACAGCGCTCACCGTAGTGCTTATTGCTGAAATTGTGCAGCTAGTTAAGGTAAAGTAGTTGAAAAAAAGAAATACGACCTAAGCTATACAGCAAAGGTCGTATTTCATATTCTCATTATACTAAGTTCTTGTACCTAAATCAATTAACCCAGCCGCCTTACTTATGATCAATACCCTTTTCACTTTCTTAAAATCATTGAAGCGCCGCGTGATCTCGTGAATACTCTTATCTTCAGGTGTTTTTAGTCGACGTATGTCAAAAATGATATACGATGATTGTTTCAGGGCAGACCTAAATGCATGTTCGATTGTATATTTTCCAACACCTATGGGTGATTTCATCTCCCAAGCAACGCCATCCATTATAATATCTGGACTTCTTACACCCCTTACCTGAACTGGTGGAATAAGCTCTACATCAAAACCCTGCTCGGTCATGTATACAACCGTTGCATTTTCGTGCACCTCCAATAACACCCCATTTGGTGTTATTTTTCCTTTTGCCGCCATTTTTATAATTATACCGAGTAAAAATGTACTAATTTTTAACTTTAGGCGAAGTACTATAGTCCGCGTACGACCGAAGGTTATACTCCTCTGTATCATATAAATCCATCCCTCCGTCGTTATACAGCGCGAAATAGCGCACACCAGATTCGAGACTTAACCGGCTGCACACCGTGCAGAAGGGGAGGCCAGCGTCGGTAAATTCGCCGTCCGTATCTATACGCATAAAGTAGAGCGTCGAGCCTATAATCTGTTTAGGGTGCGCTTGTGTAGCGCGTAGAATCGCCTGCCATTCGGCGTGCACACAACAGGTTTTATCGTACTTTGGCCGTTCCATAGTGTTCATCGTAGCATCACACAAGCGTTGCGACTCAAGGCCTCCAGCAGGCGAGTTTGCACCGGTCGCGAGCACGGTATCATCGTTTACAATCACCGCCCCGCAGTGTGCTTTATGACAGGTTGCCGTTCTTGCCACATCAGCCGCTTGACGAAAATACTGTTCTATCTTTTTAAACTCTGGGCCTTCAATACGTTGCATAGGTTTATAATACCGCAAAGAAAACAACCTAAGCACCCAATATAAAAACCCCATCTATAAAGTTAGCGATGGGGTTAGTAAAGCCTATAGGGGTTTAAGACCCCGGGAGGTCTATCGCCTGCGGACTCGAAGGAATAGATAGGTACTAAACACTATCAACCCAATAATATAACTAGGGATGTCTGCTAAAGGGTATGGTACCTGTAACATACCCACAAACGAGTCGGCAATCCATATAGAAACCCAACCGATAGTCATAACAATGATCGCATCAGAAAGTAGCGCAAATCTGCTCATCTTCTGATTTCGCAGTACCGCGTATGCGATTCCAACAGCTATAGCAGGAATAACAAGCCATCCAGCACCGTCGAAGCTCACATACGGAGCTTCGCTGATATACGGAGCAACAAAAGCCCCGACCACCGAGAAGGTAAGGAGAATTTGATACGGCAAGTATTGAAGTGCTGATGTATTTTTCTTTTGCTTTTTCGCGAAGGCAAAAGCAAGAATAGTCATGATAAATATCGTAAGAACGACAGGTGCCACGTTCGTAGCAATAAGCGGCACGGGAAATGATTGATCACTTACACCAAACACCGTACTAAACCCAACCCAACTCATAAGCATCGCCACCCAGTAGGCTGCGAAGCCAAACAGCACCCCATTGTAGCGATGGAGTGTTTCCTTTTTAGAGTTCGTTGACGTATCGCCAATAAGATACGACGCGAGCGCAGGAAGAATCAAAGCGACGGCGAAGACAATAATCAACACGATGATATTAGCATGACGCGCTGTTGTATACTGAAGTGCCGATACCATCGGTACCACCGTTGTGAGTAGAAATGACAGTACAACAGCTCCAAATAAAGCATAGCCGAAAATAGTGGTTATCTTGTGTCGTAATGTTGGGGTATTGTTTGTTTTTTTCATACTTATGCTTATATTACCACGAAAATACCTCCTTTAGGGAGTAGTTCACTTCGTGATTACTTAGTACAGCACGGTAGAGCAAGTCAAAACAATGTTATAGTTTTCGCAAGCTGATTAACTAAGTTCCTGTAGGCATTTTTGTTCATATGAACTCCGTCATCTTCGTGATAGTCTCCCTGTAGGTCTCGAACAGTGTCATTACCATCGACAATTAAGACCCCTAATTCTTCACAAATTGGCTTTAGTGCCTCTCGGTAGGTATGGATGGAGTCGTTATAGATAGTGGTTTGATCCTGATTACCAACAGCAACATCCGGGGAGATGAAGAGTAGTTTACTTGAGTCAGGAAACGCTTCAAATATCCTACGCATATTGCTAAGAAAAACAGGCTCCGTAACCACTTCTTTCCACGGCGAGACGTCGTTCCCCCCGAACGAGAAAATGACGACGTCAGGCTTAAGACGCGCCACATAGTCGACGCGCCTCACGCCGTCGCTGGAAGTAAAGCCACCGGCAGCACAATTGTAAACTATCGAGTTACTAATAAGGCCTTCTAGCTGATCAATGAATCTTTTACCGAATCTACCCAGATGACTATCACCAAACAAAACTATATTCATATCTTCATTGTACTGTTTTTCTTTTCAATCAAAAACTACCCCTTATTACAGAGGTAGTTTTTATATAAAGTCTTGGTATAGCGTAGTGAACGAGATAAGAACGGCTTTGGTCGGCTGAGCTATTGACATTTAAGCGTAAGTGTGATAAAGTTTTGTATAGATTCATTCAAAACAAAAAAGGATTCTTTAACAAATGAGCGAATACCCTCAATCATCACCCGAAAAAATCAGCGCACAACCTGACAGTATTGAGTCATACTCAGTAGGCGGCGGCTTTCGAGAGGGTAAGCTATTCACTGATACAGGAAAAAATGTGAATATAAAAGATGTTTTTAAGCCTGGTGAAGTTGCAGTCGTACAAGAGAAAGTCGACGATAAAGAACAGCCAAACGTTTACTTGGTCTTGAACGGCGTAGCGATTTCCGTCATGGATAGTCTTTCGCAAGATAATGGTGGAATTATAGCAAAAGAGCTTCCTCATACCGACGAAGACGTAAGTCTAACGATAGGTGATGCGCTGCCATTTGGACAGGGTGGTTCCGTAGACAGGGTCTTACTTAGTAGCACTACTGTTCACGGCGGTGAACCAGGTAATCCTCAAACAGATCCTGTATCGTACTTTGCGAATGCACTTATTAAACATCGACGAGATGTGGGCAGGGGTGATGACTTGGGCGATCACAGGACTAAGAGTGGTCAGGCACTCATTGCACTTGAATCATATCTTTAGTAGGTACTAAAGCAAAAAGACTCCTAAATTGGAGTCTTTTTTTGTTCCTATTTCATTTCTGGTTAGTTATATTATCAGAACCAAAATAATAGATAGGAAGTTACAAATTCTAATTTGGTACACCCGACAGGATATCGTAGCAAGCTACTCCTCCGTTTATTCGTTCAGAAAAGTAAACTTTTCACTCACTTCATTCACTACACCGCACCTGCTTTTGCTCCGCAAAAGACGGTTCTCAACTCTAACGAAATAGACCAAAGAAAAAAGACTAACTTTCGCTAGTCTTTCTTCTTTGGTACACCCGACAGGATTCGAACCTATGGCCTTCGGCTCCGCAAGCCGACGCTCTATCCAGCTGAGCTACGGGTGCATAAGATATGCCTACCATTAAAAAAATAATAGGCGTATCTTTGTAACTAGAAGGTGCCTTCGGCTTTGTTTTACCAAAGCGAACATCGGCTATTGTAGCATGCTAACAGAGAAAAATCTAGCGTTACAGCCGTAACTTGCGCACAATAATGTCAACAACATCAAGCTTTAGCTCTTCCATAGGAAGGCGCTGGCCTAAAATGTCCACAATCCGCTCACCAGCTTCCTCGGGGAAATACACCGAAACACCTGGCGAGAACCGCTTACGTGGAATGAGCATAATAGAGTTATGCTCACCGTCGCGAATAAGCCCAAACGACTTGAAATCATCAAAGTGGTGGAGCTGCTCACCCACATATAGCCCCTGAACCGGACTAAGTGCATACGTAAGTGTGCGTGGGGGACGACGAATGTAAATAACCACCGCTACCGCCATAACCACTACCAGCACCGAGAACGTCCAAGAACGCAGCAAGAAGATGTCTACCGCAATTAAGCCTAATACCACGACTGCAAAAATAATAAACCACAGCGGGCTTTTATCTAGATGAACATACTCCTGTGCTGTCCAAGTGATAGGGGGGTTATCAGGGGTGTCCTCAAGGGGCAGCGGCTCAGCAACAGGGGTTTCACCTTCAACCGGTGCCTCTAAGGGAGCTTCAACTGGCGTTTCCTCTTCAGGCGGTTGCCAATAATTTTGCTGGTTTTGATCTGCCATACTACTGCTAGTATAGCATGAGCGTTCTCCGGCGAAGCAAATAAAAAACACCCGTAACGGGCGCTTCTTACTTGGCGGAGGAGGGGAGATTCGAACTCCCGCTCCAGGTCTCCCCAGACTAACGATTTAGCAAACCGTCCCCTTCAGCCACTTGGGTACTCCTCCGTGCGGTGTGGCGCAGTGTGCTGCGACAACTTGAATGATTGTAGCATAAAACAGAGGCGGGGACTAGTATTATCGGTGGATATTTGCTATTATAAGAATATAATTATATAAGTGTAGTATGAGTATGAAGCGTTTTATCCCAACAATCATCATCAGTCTATTCATTGCCACCTTCGTAGCTATTCTTCCGCTGCCAGCTAACGCGCAGGGGAGCGCCCAAGACGGTGCTGAAGCCGCACAGGGCACAGGGGTACCTACGCAGCTCTTTGGTGATGCCGGTATCGTAACTACCATCACTAACTTGCTTCTATTTGTGGCCGGTGCCCTCGCGGTCATTATGATTATCTGGGGTGGTATTCGCTACGCTACCTCTGGTGGTAACGCATCTTCAGTAACCGCAGCCAAAAACACCATTCTTTACGCAATTGTCGGGCTTATCGTGGCCTTCTTAGCCTTCGCAGCCGTAAACTTCATCCTTGGTACCTTCGCAGGCGGGGGCTCTGGATTTACAAACGTATAGCCGCTACTCGGCACCCTGTTCATACATAAAGGTAAGTTCGTCTGCGCTTATGGCGCGACTATATACACGAACATCGTCAATAGACCCCAAGAATGAACGGGTACTAGCATTATTGCTCCCATTGTTTGTCGCGCCAACGGTAAAGTTTGTATTTTGAAGACCTGCCGAATTTACCCCAAGAGTAACCGGGCTATTCGCATCAAAATACCCACGTGCCGTTGTGCCATCCCAAGTAACCGCGACAAAATGCCACTGATCATCAATAGAGGATTGAATGAGCGTAGTATTACCGCGCAGCACCGCGCGTAACCCACCACCTTCAATAAACAGCCCGTAAGTTGCCGATGTACCCGTGCCACCACCTCTCCCCAATACAATATCCGCATCCCCTGTTCTTGGCTCATATTTAAACCAAGCGGTTGTTGTCCACGAGACACCTGTAGTAGCGAAAAGATCATCGGCTTCGGGAAGTTCAGACATGGGTCGCACCGAGTCGTCCACACCATCAAAATAGTATGCCGTGTCCGCCACCCCGCTTTGGCCAGTACTGAGTATTGCCCCAATAACATTAGCGTCATGCCCCACCTCACTTATATCCTGCGCGTTGCCGTTAAATGGCCACCACCCAACAATACGGCTATTGTCAGAACAGGTACCCTCGTTTGCACTCGGTTTACTCGTTGATGCGTAATAGGAAATGCCATTATTCGTAGCAGTAACACAGTATCGGTTAATGACGGGGTCGTAACTATACGTTAACTGCACCCCTTCGCTTGCTGTTACTGTACTAGGTAGGGTAGTGGGGTAGGTATCTGTTCCGGCGGTGGTTTTATTAATCTCAATTTGACGAACCGCCTGTGCAACATCATTTTGCACCGTAGAGGCGCGAGCACGTTCTTGAATACCGGTATATGCCACAATCGTAATTGCTGCCAAGATGGCAATTACCACAATAACGATAAGAAGCTCCACAATCGTGAAGCCGTTAGAGTTAGTACTGGTGCGTGATGCCCGTTGCTCGTTCACTGGCTTCGACTATGAAGCATAAGGGGTATACAGTCAAGGCAAGAGAAAACAAAAACCCCAGCACGGCTAGGGTTTTATTCGTCTACTTGGCGGGCACGCTGAGGGAGAATTGGAATAGTGCTGTGTGGACTCGGGTGAGGGGATTACCAGAGCTTCCCCAAGGTTGGTGACGTTAGCTGGCGGAACCAAACTTCTTGGGACGGCGTATCGGGATGCGGGAAAAGTCGATGGCGCCCGTACCCGGCTCCTGCCTGAGATCACCCTGGCGCCCCTCACCAAGATCTTCCGTACCTGTCAACTCGGACCAGGTTCGGCGGAAGTCGGGCGCAGCGGGACGTCGAGCATCACGCAGGGTCCTAAGCACCTGCATCAAAAAAACCTCTTGCTCGGCGAGCAAGAGGTTTGTGAATCCGGACACAACGTGGGGCGACGCTCCCTCGTCGACAAGAATCTGGCGTCGCTGAGATGGCGCGGCTTCGAGCGCACGGTGGAGCGCCGAGGCACCGAGCATTGCGAGCTCGGCGTGGAGATTGAGCTGCTGCATCATGCACCTCCGGCTGGTAGTCGTGGGCATAGAATAACGCACCACAAAGATCCGAGCAACGAACCGTCGCTCGGAGTGGCAAGTCCGGTCTACAGCGCTCTGAGGTCTGGCCGATCCTTCCAGAGGATTGCGTCGACCTGAACGGGGTCGAGGTCGTTGATTCGGTAGTCGAGGTAATCGACTTCAGGACCAATTACGTCTCGTAGCTGTTCCGCAAATTCGCGGACCATCGCGTGAGTCTCGGCACCACCGCTCTCGACTTGGAAGTCAATTCGGAGTTCATCTGAGGAAACTCCGATGACCGCGCTACGGTTCTTCAAGCTCGTGCCTATATAGCTGTAGAGCCCAGGATGCCGCCTCGGGTCGGGGCGGCGGAAGCCGATTTCAACGACTGCCGCCCAACAGGACCGTAATAGGGGACGCTTTGTTTCTGGCGCTACGCTCAGGTCGGGAAGGCTAGGCGCCGTATCCGGATCAGCAAATACCCGTTCGTCTTCCCCAACCACCCGGAGCGCGTGTCGAGCGGGAAGAACTTCAAGACGGTCACGTACTGGCACGTGCTCTCCGCTGGGATGGATTGTCGGTTCCTCATGCTCCATCGCTGCCGCCCACTATGAAAGTTGAGCCGCTTCGTGTCAAGCATGATCGGCCGTAGCCCCTTGAATGTCCATGGGTCCGGGAGGCCTCACGGGACCAAGAACCGAACTTGGCCAGGCTACGCCCGCGACACACCCGACGCAACGCAGTTCTTTCAGCACTTCTCATGGTATGTCAGCTCCGCTATCGTATGTAGTTACAGTTTCTTACTCGCACGGCTACACGCAATGAACATCTTCGGCGTGTTGGAGGCGTAGTAGTTACACACTCACTACATACCTGGGCTCCAATGGCAGACTCTGACGAGATGATCTCGGCGACGGCAGCCGCCGAGATGCTCGCGCCAGCCCTCGGGCGCACAGAAGAATCAGTCAGGGTATCAATTCTGAAGACGAAGTTCTTCCAGGAACGCCTTATCTACGGTGATTTTGAGCACCAAGGCCGGATCGCACAGGGTGTCAGCCGCCAGTCCGTGCTCGACTACATCGCAGCCGTCGAAAGCGGAGAAATACCAAGAAGGCTACGCCGCGTGCGTGCGCAAGATAGCGAGTCGAGCAGCAATGAGGATGCGGGTGTAATTACAGCGGGGCTCGATGAGAAGCTGGACGGTATCGTACGGATGCTCGCAGACATGCAAACCACCAAGAGCGACGATCAGCAAGCTCTCGGTGGGGCGCTAAGGATTCTGGCGGAAATCCTTACGCGGCTGTCGGAGAAAGCGAACCCGTAGATCGCAAGGGAGAACCTGTGACAGCTGACCGTTCACCCATCCGATCACATCCTTGGCGCGTCCCTCAATCCCCAATCTCGGCGGGGCAATATCGTGAGCCTATGGAGACGGTCGTCGTCGCGGGCGTATTCGGACTTCTCGGTGCCATCATCGGCTCTGTTCTCACTGGGATCGTGCAGTACGTCGCGCGTGCCCGAGCTTCGCGCGCTGAACGGCTAGACTCCGCAATTCGTAGTGTTGCCATCGCCCTCTCTGCTCGTCAGTTCAGCTGGAGTGTCGGCATGATGGGAGCACCCCCGAACTTTTCACCAAAGAAGATGAGGCTGAAAGCGCCCGCGGGCTATACCAGAAGGGGCTGGAGCGGTATCTCACCGCGTTACATGATGCGAAGCGAGAGCTCGCGATTGTCGCTGCGGACGGTGTCAGCGTTGGACTGCCCCTCGATCTTCCAGATGGCCAGCTGGGTGATTCGCTACAAGACACCTACGACCAGCTCGTTACATATCGTCGACGCCGCGCTCGCTGAGACATCCGGTCGCCCGTCCGGTCGCCGGAATAACCCAGACCGCCCTACCCTGAGGAAACCAGGTCTTCTTGCCGAAATTGGGAACGGACTGTCCCGAACCCCACGCACAAACTCCCCGGCAGGCCCCAGATTCAGCGCCTACTCAAAGAGCTCGGACTTGGTGTAACTGCCTCTCAGTTTTCGGGTGAGGAGTTGGATGATCCCGAGGGCGACGAGACAGAGCACGACACCGATGAGCACCACAGTCCATGAGAGAGGGAGTGCAGCGGGCCAGAAGAGCTTTCCGGCGATCAGCAAGTAGATGGCGGCGAGAAGCATGAAGGCTGCGTAGGCGAGCGTCCTGTGCAGACGTCGCGCCGCGAGGCCGTCGGCGATTCCCGCCGCTAGTCCGGATACGAACCAGATGCCTCCGTAGATCGCGGCGGTCAGGGTGACCCCGGGCTGATTGCCCTCGACCACGAAGTTCTCGAACACGGGGAGGAACACGACCGTGCTCACCGTGTTCACCAGCATGAACCACTTCAGATTAGTTCGGAAGATCAGGTCTCTATTCATGCTGACTCCGCGCTCAGTAGTCGACGAACCGCCGGCTGATCAAACAGTCTGATGTTGCGATCAGCGAACCGTCGAAGCAACGCAGATCCGCTTTCGGTCAGCTGGAACTCGTTTCTTGGAGGACCGCCTGCTCCTGGCAGCTTGCGGAGCGCGACGAGCCCTACATCAAGGTGGCGACGAAGTTGACGGTAGAGCGTCTGCTCGGCCGGGGTATAGGTGTCTTCGGTGGTCTCAGCGATCCAGCGGCGGATTTGAGACACGTCTCCGTTCCTGTCCCTGAGCACCAGAAAAGTCCAGAAGGTGAGAAGGCCTTGCCGGTAGACCGCCTCCCAGTCCTTCAGTAGCGCTTCATCGTTGTGCATACCCGGTATTATACCAGGCATATAACTAAGTGGCAAGGGAAACGGCTATCACCGACTCAACAGGCGCGTACCTCCTCCACCTGACCCAGCAGGCCACCGAGCACCCTGTATAGGCGTTGTGCGCTCTCCAGGCTCACCGTGATAGAGCCGTGCCGATGTCCCTCATCGAAGGAAATCCAGACCTCATCGCCGGGGTCGGTTGCGCTCGTAAACACCGCGATGTTGATGTCGCCAGAGGCAGCCGCACTTTGCAGCGCGCCGTCGGCAGTGCGGTTGTACTCCCGGAGGATGACAGGAACAATCCAGCCCGTCTGGTGGTACCGGTCGGCGGCGAGGGGCTCTTGGCACTGAACCCCATCGCACCAGGCAGGGCAGGGTGTAATAGGCATCGGAGACCTCGTTTCCGTCGTCGACTGTCGCTTGGGGCGACGCAGACAGTACGACCATCTGTATGAGAAAGGGAAGACATCTGGCGATGTCGATCTACTGAACGGGCATGTGCAGTGGTGTCCGGTCGCCCGTCTGTTCGGAAGCACAAACGTGGAGCGTGTACCCCGGAAACTCGGCGGCTTCGGGCCGCTACGGGAGCCGACTATCCCGCCTTTGGCGGGATCCCAAAGACTTCCCACACCCGGAACGAGAGCGGTCGCAGAAGCGCAAGGTGATGACAATTCCGCATCACCTACGACATTGGCCGCACGAGGGGCTGCGACCCCCGTTTCCGTCCGTTCTCCCTTGGCGAATCCGCACCCTTGATGGGGTCTGGGGGCGATCGGACGCTCGCTTCTTCCCGTAAAGAGAGCGACAATCCGAGGGCTATGACGAATTTATCGCCCTCACTAGCCATTTCTCAGATAGAGAATGCCACTCCCGTCACGCCGCCACTCAAGCGAGCATTCCTGTACTTGAGGGTGAGTACCCCACGGCAAGCCCGGAAGAACGGCGAGGCGGAAGGATACTCGATTCCGCAACAACGCGAGTACTGCGCTCAGAAGGCTCGTGAGCTCGGTGCCGAGGTGGTCGGTGAATACATCGACGCTGGCGAATCGGCGAGGACGGCCGGACGACCACAGCTGCAACAGATGCTGGCGGACATGGCAGGGCTCGGCACGGGCGTGGACTACGTCATCGTTCACAAGCTCGACCGGCTGGCAAGGAACCGCGTCGACGACGTCCAGATCGTGATGGCCATCCGGAGTGCCGGAGCAACACTCGTATCGGTCAGTGAACTCATCGACGAGACACCCAGCGGCAAGCTGATGCACGGCATCATGGCCAGCTTCGCCGAGTACTACTCATCGAACCTGTCCAACGAGTCAAAAAAGGGAATGGCGCAGAAGGCCAGGAACGGTGGCACACACGGCGTCGCCCCCATCGGTTACGAGAACACTCTGGCGCGGGTCAACGGCCAGGAGGTGAAGGGTATCCAGCTCGACGACGAACGTGCCCCGCACATCCGCTGGGCGTTCAAGACCTACGCCGCCGGCGACTGGAGCATCTCCATGCTTCGAGACGCGCTCGAAGAGCGAGGACTACGCAGTCGCGTGACCCAGAAGTACCGTGGCACCCCCTTGAGCGATGCGCAGGTACACCGGTTCCTCAAGAACCCGTACTACCTCGGGAAGATTGTCTACCAGGGCACGATCCTGCCCGGGGCGCACGAGCCGCTCATCGACGAGCAGACCTGGTTCCGCTGCCAAGACCTCCTCGCTGGTCGACGTATTGCCGGCGATCGCTCCTGGAAGATGAACCACCCGCTCAAAGGCAGCCTGCGCTGCGCGAGATGCAAGGGACGCATGGGCTACGGCAAGTCACGGGGCAAGGGCGGGGAATATGAGTACTTCTTCTGCCTTGGGCGGCACACCGGCCGCACGGAATGTGACCTACTGTATGTGCCAGTCGATAAGGTGGAGCGGGCAGTGCTGGCGCAGTGGCGCGCCAAAGCCCGCCTGAGCGCCGAGGAGATTGCTGAAGCCCGACGCGAGGCGACAGCCCAACTCGAAGAACACTTCCGCTCCAGCGAAGCGCAGGCCCGCACGCAGCGCACCCGGCTGGTCGAACTAGAGCGCAAGAAACAGCGCCTTATCGACGCCTACCTCGACGGTGTAATAGCGGCCGAAGACATCCAGTCTCGGCAACTCCAGGTAGAGCGAGAGATCTCGAGCGCCCGCAACCTGATCCAAGCAGCCGAGCAAGACCGAGCCCTACTTTACGAGCGACTCGACACCGTCCTGAAGGCACTGAGCTACGCCGCCGATGTCTACGCCGACAGCACCAACGAGAACAAGCGACGGCTCAACCAGGCCATCTTTGAGCCGTTCGAGATTGAGCTTGAGGACGAGGCCGGAGCACCCAGCTCACAGGCGGCCTACGAGGCCGAATGCCGGGCCGACACGGCCCTATCTGCGCCCGTCGCCGCCGTGGTGGCACTCGTGCCCGGACGGGCCGCCTCAGCGGCAGAACGAGCCAAGGTGCGGCACACAAGAACCCCCGCCAGCCTTACGGCTACCGGGGGTTCCAACGTGACTCACTTGGCGGAGAGGGAGGGATTCGAACCCTCGGTGAGTCTCCCCACGCCGGTTTTCAAGACCGGTACCATCAACCACTCGGTCACCTCTCCAAGGAAGCACTTGGGGTATTGTACCAAAAAAACCTCTGTTAGTCGAGGGGTTGATAGGCGAGTGCAGCCACCCACACCCGACCACCAACATCGGATATCGCCTTTGCGGCGGCGTATGCAGTTGCACCGGTAGTAATGACATCGTCGACAACAAGATAGATGACATTTGGATCAATCAACCTCTTAAAACCCACACTATACGCCCCTCTTGCTTGCAAGAAACGATCAGTACGGCCCACGCTATGTTGTGTCTTAGTGTTTTGGCGATGTAATACGCGATCTATAGGTAATCCCCGTAAAACAGCGAGGTGTCGCGTAATAAGCTCAACTTGATCATACCCCCGTTGTCGCACGTGTGCGGGCGCAGTTGGAACGGGTACGAGCCGTACCGACGAAGGGAGAAGGGGGAGGTAGTAATGCAGCAGTAACGCCAGGTCGTAAGCGGCTGCTTTAGTATGGTGAAATTTCAGCCCGTTAATAACGGCCTCGAGCGCCGCGCTCCTAACCCCTGGCACAAAAGCTCGTTCTATGTCGTACCTATGGTTTTCACAAACCCCCAAATTAGTTGGGCGCGCGCAGGCAATACACCCCATAAATGGATCGCTAATGATGTCATATTTACAATCTATACATAACGGAGTGCCTAGTTTACCGCAACCAAAACAGGGGTGAGGGGCAACACCCGCAAGCATCCGCTCAACTATTGTATTTTTTACGTTTTTACCACCCATTTAGTTGATTATACCGCATATAGTCGGTATAATACGAGGGACTATTTGTCAAATGAGCCTAGAGAAAAGTGGAGGATATCATGGCCCGAAAACCAAACGAAGATCTGCTCATTGAAGACGAGCTCGCCGCAGCTTTCTTGAGTGACGACGACCTTTCAACAACCGACGCACCAGCCCCTGTCAGCGAGGACAATTGGGACGATAGCCAAGAAGAATTTCTTGGACAACTAGCTGTTGATGTGTACGAGACAGAAGAAAAGCTTGTAGTAAAAGCCCGCACCGCTGGCGTCAACAAGGAAGACCTTGACGTAAGTATTAGCGACGGCATCCTAACTATTAGCGGTACCCTAAGTAGTGGTGACGACACCGATGCCACCAACTGGCACATCCAAGAATGCTACTGGGGAGAGTTCAGCCGTACCCTTGCCCTACCGGTAAGCGTGAAGGAAGATGAAGTCGAAGCAGTCCTAAAGGACGGCGTACTCACCATCAGCTTCAACAAGATCAAGCAAGAGCAAGCAAAGCGTATTCAAATCCAATAAACGCAGCTGCTTCAACACCTACCACCCGCACCACGTGCGGGTGTTTTGCTACCCTAGACTACTACCCGCCCAAACAAAAACTCCCCCACGTGAGAAGCGGGGGAGTAAAGAAGGAATTGAAACAATTAGCTTGTTGGGTTAAGTGCCACCAATACCCAGTTTACAATCGCGAACGCAAGGAAGGCAAAGATAAGCCCGATAATTGCGTACATGATGGTGTTTTTAGCTGCAGTAACGTTGTTTGAGTTACCCGCAGAGGTTGTGTAACGAATACCGCCCCAAATAAGCATGATCACCGAGATCGCACCGATGATAAAGAGGAGTACATTTACTACCGTATTGAAAATTGAACCGTCACCACCAATAAGGGTACCGGGAGTTCCTTCACCCTGTGCACAGTTAGCACCATTTGTAAGAGTGTAATCGTCAGTGTCACATGTCTGTGCGTTTGCCGGGGTAACGGGTACAAGCACGGCTACGAACGCAAAGGCAGCCATAGCTACGAAGCTCAGTGTTTTCTTTGTAAGTAATTTCATTATTTCATATTCCTTTCTTTGAAATCTAGGTTAGTTATAGCAGATTACGCGCGGTTTGTTAAGCCCTTACTACTGTTTTATTGGAAAAGAAGCACCACCCAGTTCACAATCGCGTAGGCAAGGAAAGCAATAATAAGCCCTACCACTGCATAAGTAATGGTGTTCTTTGCCTTCGTCACCTTGGCTGGGTCACCAGCTGATATTGCGTACGCTATACCGCCCCAAATAATCATAATGACCGACAACGCCCCAATAATAAAGAGCATGGTATTCACGATAATCTTTATAAGGTCATTAGCGTTATCGTCCTTGCTTTCACAAATAGCGTTATCGCTGTTACCCGCACACTGGTCACCTAGTGGGTCAAGCGCGTAGGTTGTTGCCGCCGGTGCAACCACTGCAAAGCCAAATACCGCAATCGCTAACGTTACTACTGTCGTTTTAATTAATTTCATGAAGTAAACCTCCCTGTTACAAACCCAGTAATGGTAAATGCTACTAATATAATTACCAACCCCACCACCGCATAGGTAATAGTGTTCTTTGCCTTCGTTACCTTAGCCGGATCACCTGAAGAGGTGACATACAGTATACCCGCCACGATAATAACAATAACCGCCACGATACCAGCAATAAAGTAGGTAAGGTTAAGAGCATTTGCGAGCAATTCCTCGCCGGTCATGTTTACGATACCATTAATGCCACCTGAAGATGTTTCGCTGGCGCCACCAAACAGCCCACTAAAGAGCATATTCACAATTGCTACCGAACCTAACCCAATAATAAGGCCAATTACCGCGCTAAGGATTGTCTTACGTGCCCGTTCGATCATAGAAGGGTTAGAACCTCCAGTCATATATAGGAAGCCCCCGTATAATATAAAGAATGCCGCAATATAGATAATTACCACCAGCGCCATCTCAATAATATTCAGAACAATCATCCAAATGAACTGCGATAGTCCATCTTCGGTTGCTTCAGGGCCTTTGATAGTACAGTCCGCCCCTTCAGTAAGCCCGCGATACCATGGGGGAATACCAAGAAAACGATCATCACAGGCGGCTGAAACCGGCGTAACCACGGGGTTAAGCAAAGCCAACACAGGCGAGGCAAAGGCGAACGTAAAAATACCCGCCGCTAAAATAGTTCGAAGCATTTTTTTCATACTAGAACACCCCTCCTGGGATAATAAAGTTCAAAAACGCCCACATTGCCGCAAAACAGATGATACCAATAACAACATTTGTAAACACTGTGGTTGCTTTTTTAATTTGTTCTGGTTTACCCCCGGCAGAGGTATAAAGGATAGCCCCATACACAATACCCGCAAGGGCAAGAACGCCAACGCCAGCGGTAAGTATATTAATAGCCATGATAAGGAGCTGCCAAAGGCCGGAATCCTCTACATCGCCAGACCCTTGGTTATCGTCACAGGTAATAATAGCCGTATCGACGCCGCCACACGATGACTGCGCGTTTGTTGGGGTAGTTGGAAGGAGTACTACAAGCGGCAATACTAGTAGCCCTACCATAATACTTATGTTGTGAAGTGTTTGTTTTATCTTCATATTGTTTATAGCGTACGAGGTTTCAGGGGATATTGCAAGTTAAAAATTATTATAGCGTTGCTATAATATATAAATGTGTTATAATTAGTATTAATCTTTCAGACCGAAAGAGGTAGGCGATTATATACCCTGGAGGTATAATGACTGCTCGAGCTCACAAGTGGGATTGCAAGTGCAAGAAATGTGACCCCCTTGGGCACCTACTGAAACCGTCGCGAGGCCCCCTCATCAACGGGTACGGCTCCACGAAAGACAGTGGTTCACGTCCCGCCAAACGGCAGAACAACAAGAACCACGGAACCAACCGCCGAGGCGGTGGACAAAGTCGCTAACGCGCCGACCTGAACCATGTCGCAAAACTGGTTCATATTCTATATACTGCTGTATATGAGCTCTAAAGTGTATACACTAACCTACTTCAAGACCTCCCAAAAAGCAACCTGGGACGAACTCCATTTATATGAACATTTACTTATTAGTTCTTTCGAAGGATACATTGAAAAAAAAGGTATATCACGAATTACTTATGGCTGGTTGAATGGTGAAACGTATCCGGGTACAATCTTCTTAGAAGCGGGCTTCTATGCCCAATCCGAAATGAAGCTGTTTACTGCGTTTATAGAGCAGTCCGAAACTCACATAGACTTTGAATTATTAGATACTGAACTTCGTATTATTCAATCAGAAGACCAGTCAATAATTAAAAAAATAAATAAACAGGAGCTTATTCAAAAACTTCTTACAATAGATTCCCTCGCATTCCGAAATCTTGAAGATCAAAACGAAGCCCTTACGTTGCCTCTACGCAGTACAGACCCTTTAGACCCAAGTATTACACTGAAACCCTCTAAGAGGTTGTTTAAAAAATTCTCCGTAGTAGTAAGCCTCGACAGGGAAATAGAGAACTCTGTAGTCTTCTTAAGATTACTTCCTATTTTATATAAAATAATAGACACAACCTTGAAAGAGCACGGCGTATACGCCATCGATAATGATGCTCTACCGCACTTTAATACACACCGCAATAGCCTGTATGGCATAGCGGCATACTCTATACGCAAGAGTGACTTTGACGGGGTAACTTTAGAAGATAGTTTAGTACGTGCTATTAACGAGTTTAACCTCTTAAGTCAAGAAGAGGAACTATCAAGATACGCCGAGGCATTTAGCTCTATTTCAACATGGAACACTCTTCCTATAGACTATTGGAAAAACACAAATATATTAGTATCACGTAATCACATAATGAGATTATTCCAACCAGAAATTTTAAAGAAAGTCCTTCAAAAGATTAAAGTTACTATTGAATCATAGACTATAGGTATATAACTCATACCGACAAGACACCGTGACCAGCTCATTACCTTTTTGCTATCCTTAATAGTGAACCATTTATTATGACCGTACTATTCACAAAAACTGTATATGACACCTCTGTAGGCCATCTTTATGAGCATATCTTTGTCGATACCCTTACAAGGCACCTTCGCAGTGCTGGCTTTTTTTCGTACGTTGATTACCATCTATCCGCCAAGACACTCTATAAAGGCCTCGTGGCACTTGAGGTTGAGGTATATAATGACGCGTTAATAGAGGTTATAGATACATTTCTGAAAGAACCACTCTCAATACACTCAGACCAGATTAACGGTGGGTTACTACAAATACTCGCCGAATTCTCATCCGATATAGAATATCTAAATAAAGACGCCTTAGATGAGAGGCTAGCCGAGTACAATAAAGCCCCGTGGGTAAAAGGTGGCCATAGCACAACCCCAAAAGGCAATACTATAGTACAACCGTCCATTATATATGAGGAGTTAAATAGTCGCGCTCCCAACACCATCGAGCAAACACTAACTGTCGACACAGACAAATTGCCTAAGCATTTATGGCCCTTGTCACTTATAATCACTAAGGCCTTACGCAACAACCTTATCGAAGATATTACAGCAAGTGTATTTTGTTTTAGCTATAAGGATACACATTCTATAACCAACGACCAGCTTGTAGATACAAATTTTTATCGAATCGACAAACGCCAAGCATCCTCAATAACAATTGAACACAAAGTTGCTTCGAGGCTTATGCAGGAAATAAAGTGTAAGGGGTTTATCGAACGTCTTGGAGAGTCATTAAGAACCGCGCACAAAGACTCGCCTGAATACCCCGTAGTGGGTGAGATTACCGCAAAACTACATCTGAACGTAGCGGATGACATATGGAAAGAGACCGCCACAAGCGAGAATATTCGTAAAATATTAGAGCTAATACGTGTTGATTTTAAATTCAAGGAAACTAAACTACCGTAATAATGTATTGACGTTTATGCATAAAAATCGCATAAGCTATTTACTTTTTTAACATTTTGTGGTATATATAAGACTAATACAATTTGTTATACCACCACAACGGTAAACTGACAAATAGTACAGTATTATTTTTCTAATGTAACTAGAAGGAAGAATTCATACCATTATGAACCGCAGCGAAAACGGCGAATACGACAAAAAAGGTAATAAACTCTCTAAAAGAATCATTGCCGGTACTCTAGCAGTAAGCGCTGGTGCTTTTGCGCTTGCAGGCTGTGCCACAGAAGAGGTTGGTGCTGCGCCCAGCCCAACTAGTTCAACTTCTGAAACAATTGCGCCCACCCCAGAACAAACCGAATCACCAGAGCTCACTGTTGAACAGTTAGAGATTCCGGCCGGACTGAGCGCCGAAGAGGTAGGGGAACTCATTGTTGGAGATAGGTTTACTGAGTGGCTTAACGCTGGTGCTAACGACACCCTGCTTGATCGATATAAACAAGATGAGGAGCACGCAAGTTGGGATGAGTTTCTTCCGTACATTGCACAAGAGAATAAAAATTACTTTGCTGATGCATTATATATAAGTGGCTGGGAAGACAATCCTCAGTTGGTTCAATATGTAAACGGTTCAATAGAAGGGAATACTCAAATTCTCAGAGCTTATGTAGCTACCGCATGGAACCAAGACACCTACCCTGAGAATGTAGAACCATATCGTCAATGGCTTGAAGTTCAATCGGTAGTTGAGCTTCCTAACGACACCCAAGATAATACGCGTACTATCGAGATAAGCTATAAATCCGAAGATAATACTGACAAAAATGTCATTGAATCAAAATTAGATGGATCGATTGAAGTATATACCATTACCCTTACTACAGTAGGAGAGACCGAGAAGATATCCGACATATCCGTAAGGTAACACCTTTTAAATAGTACTAGCTTGTGCTTAAATAAGCGTAAGCGGTATGAAGCAAAAAAAAGTAAATAAATTCAGTCATCCTACTGACACCTTGACCAATACAAGTAAGCCCGCTGGGGCTTACTTGTATTTTAGGCATAGACTTAAGGTATTCTTACTACTACTTGTGGTTGTTTTTTCGGCGGTAATCCTACCTTTTTCAACCTCTACTAACGTATCGGCAGCAACCGATCCAGAAGCAGCGCAGAGATTCAATGACGGTATCACTAATCTACTCTATAAAAACGCACTCGCTACCTGTTTTACTTACTCACCGTTGCGTGATGGCTCGTTCGCACTACTACATGACAATATAAGTGAATCGAATGCCGCTAATTATCTTTGGTTTAGCGACGTATTTACCCCAGGTACACAGCCGCTGGATGTTTTTGCGGGAAGATGGCTGTATGATGCAGGCGCACCAGGTGTTGATGAATACGGAAAAGTCTCTTGCTCAAATGCGGCATTTGTCCAAGCTGCGCTTAGTGCGCTTGGGTATTCGGCAGCAGCCGGTGACACCGACGCTGTATTTTATGTTATGTGTGACATTGGGTTTAGGCGCGCTGGTACAGCAGCAAGTGATTCTACATCTGATTGTCTTAAAAATGGAACGGGTAGCTGGTATCGTCCAAGTAAGTCAAGCACTGGCACCAACGCAGAGCGCGACACCTTCCTAAACTCACCCAGAGCAGCTACGATTAATGGCTTATCTAACGCTCAAGCCTACCTGCTTCTATATAACACCTTTTTATCTACTTGTGACATTACCGTTTCGGACAAGGGAGCAGCTAATATATCACAAGGTGTTACGGATATAAAAGTATACGAAGAGGGACAAAAAGAACCGGTCATTAAAAATGCCACCTGGGGTAATGACAAGCGCTCATTTTCTATAAGTGGTAATCCTAGCGATATGTATACCCCCGGTATACTCTCGAAAGATACGACAAATCTACCAGCCGGAACGGTTAGCGCAGGGTCGGTAATTTCAGGGTCGGTACGTATAGGAGCAAGTTATAACGGATGTGTCGAGTTTGCCAATAAAATTAATGAGTTGGCCGAAGACTATATTAATTGGGTACTAACGAACGGAATTGATCCCTCAGAAGAGACTCCTGATATAAATAAGTGTCGCAATGATCCCGAGGCCGAAGGATGCGAAACAGAGCTAACAACCTCCTGTAACATCCCAGATATCGGCTGGCTCCTATGTCCAGTACTTCGTACTGGGGCAAACCTTGCCGACAGTGCCTATGGATACTTATCAGAGAACTTCCTAGAGGTAGACTCGGGGCTTTTCACTAGTGATCAGACAGCGGCGGCATGGGGGGTTATTCGCAATATCGCAAACGTAGCGTTTGTTATTGTGTTTCTAATAGTCATCTTTAGCCAGTTAACCGGGGTGGGGGTGAGTAATTACGGGGTAAAGAAATTATTGCCACGGCTTATCATTGGAGCAATCCTCGTTAATACCTCTTTCTTTATATGCCAGCTCGCTGTCGACCTTTCTAATATTGCAGGGTATGGGTTAAAGAATATGTTTACCGGAATTTCAGGGGAAGTACTCTCTACCGATACCTCCCAGATTGCCGATCAAAGCGGACACCTTGGGGGTATTCTATCGTTAGTTATTGCCGGCGCCGCGGGTGTGGCGTTAATATGGATAAACCTTGGTGCAGTAATACTCGCGATAGTAGCAGGGCTCATAACCCTTCTTACTGTCTTTGTGCTGCTTATTGCACGCCAAACCTTTATCGTGCTTCTTGTGGTTATATCACCACTGGCATTTATAGCGTATTTGCTTCCAAATACCGAAAAGTACTTCCAACAATGGCGAAAAATATTTACCGGGTTGTTATTACTATTCCCAATAATCGGGTTACTATACGGTGCTGCACAGCTCGCATCATCTATTCTTCTCGCTGCTGCTGGCGATGATGTTATCTTACAGGTCGCCGCTTACCTTGCACTTGTTATTCCTTTATTCGCCATTTGGCCGTTATTAAAGGGTTCTATGAATGCTATACCAGCAATTGGAAATGCTATACAAAATATGGGTAAGAAGACATCCGGAGTGGCTCAAAAGGGAACGAAATCGGCGTATGATAATTCTCGTTTAGGCCAGAGAATGGAATACAACAAAGGTATGCGCGCAAAAAAACGTTCTCAAATTTATAGCGGTACATACTCAGGAAATAATCCTATTAGTAGGTTACGTTCGGCGAAGAATCGACTACAAAATAGTATGTCGGGTGATTTCGGAAAACGTTTATCGGATAGGGGTATAGCGCTTGAAAATAAAGAGGAAGCCGAGGCTATTACAAACGCCGAGCAAAGCCTGCGACGCGCATCTACTACAAACCCTGCTGCGGCAGAGGAGGCACTTAAGGCAGCGTTAAAATCAGGAGACAAGGTGCAAGCGAAAGCAGCACAAAATCTATTATTCGCTCAGGGATCCTCTGGTATGAGGAAATTCCATAGTGCCGTGACAGAAGCGCAGACAAATGGATCGGCACATAGTAGTGCGGTGAATGCTCTAAGAGAGAATATTAATGCAAACCATGGTCAGATGGTTAAAACAAAGGCTATGGATGTATCGAAGTGGGCTTCCCTTGGTGGTGACCTTGCTGCACATACTAGTGGTGGGCCTAATGGTGACACCTGGTCTGGTATGTCTCAGGCTGATATGGCGGGCCAAACTGGTGATTCCCTTCAGCGCGCAGCAAATGCAGGCAAGCTTGACCCCGTTACAGCGTCCGCTCTACTTAGTAATGGTCAGCTAAATGGCAACCTGGACGCCAAACAAAAAGCTGCTCTTCATCAAGCGGCAGGTACCACTGTAGCCACCCAACAGGCTAGTACCACACCCCAACCAACCACGGTAGAATCGGTCCAAACGGCAGCAGGTGGGGATGCGTACGATAGACGCAACGCACAACGACAAGAAGAATTATCCACACAGAGCGCAGCAGGAGAAATACCAGATATGCCCGAGGAATTCCGTGTGTGGCATGAGGAGCAAGCAAGACGCGCAAACCCTAGCGCCGCTGATAGAGGTAGCTCAACAGACGAGCATGGTACACAAACACCGGATCTTGCAGCGGAAGATTACCACGAGCGCATGAGGGGTGGTGGCGGTTAGTAGCTGTTATACTTAATCTATGGCAACCTACAAAGTCCCCCAAGATGTTGAAGCAGATGACAAGCTCATTGGGCCGTTTAGTTTTCGCCAATTTATTTATTTAATTATTACCGCTATGTTAGGGTTGGCGGCATGGGGACTGGCGCAGTTATTCATTGGGTTGGCAATCATTCCGTTGCCGTTTATGGCGCTGTTTGGCACGTTGGCGTTTCCTATTCGCAAGGATCAACCTATGGAAATTTACCTAGCGGCGATGATATCGTTTTATCTTAAACCCCATCAGCGACTTTGGGATCCCGAGGGTATTGAAAGCCTTATAGAAATATCGGCGCCTAAATCGGTAGAGGAACACCGCACGAAAGACCTTTCACAAACCGAAGCGCAAGAGCGCTTAAGTTACCTAGCAAATATTGTCGACTCGCAGGGGTGGGCAATACGGGGTACCGGTGGCGCCATGGGTACTTCTATGAATAACGATGCCTACCTTGAAGCGCAAAGCGCTGAAGATATTCTTGACACCAACACTTCGGTGGCTCGAGGGTTTGACCAAATGATGAGTAACAGCACCGCTCGTATGCGTGAAGAGGCGAGGGAACATATGCTGCAAGCTACTATGGCGACTACAGCCGCCCCGGTTGCCCCAGTTGTAGCGCCAAGTGCACCGGTGATCGCGCCGCCGCCCGCCGATCCAGCTATCACTCAGTCAGTACCGCAAGCTGCCCCAACTACTCCGCAGCCCCCAGTAGTAAATTATCAGCAACCAACCTATAACCCCTACCCAAATATTCATCAGTCGGTTATTCAACCCATTAACGATGCACCTCACCAGGCAGCGCAACAACCAAGCTCACCACCACAGCCACCCCAAAGTATTGAAGAAACTCCACCAAGCACTAGCGATACAGTAGTGGATGCTGGTATAATGAACCTTGCAAACAACTCTGATGATTTATCTATCGAGACAATTGCCCATGAAGCCCACCGGCTTGAGAAAAAGGCAAAAGAAGCGTCCGACGAAGTAGTGATCTCGCTTAGATAAGTACCTATTAAAGGGAGTGGGAAAAACTAGGGTATGCCACCAAATAACTCTCCGTTCAATCAAGCCCCCCAGCCAGGGGCTCCTCAGGCGACCCCTCAGCAACAGTTCCCTGTGCCTGGGCAGCAACCTGCCCCTCAACAGCCCGCAGTAGGTTCTACACAAACAGCTCAACAACAGCCTACACCTGAAAAGCCTACCCCAAAAAACCCCAACTCTTCTCAAAGCACACTACAGTTATCGGAAATGCGCGATGGTATGGTGGTAATGAATGACGGTAGCTTTAGGGCGGTAGTTGCCTGTAAGTCGATTAACTTCGACCTCATGAGTGACCGTGAACGCGAAGGGGTAGAGTATAGCTACCAAAACTTCCTTAACTCGCTTAATTTCCCGGTGCAAATTCTTATTCGCTCGCAACGGGTAGATATTGGGCCATACATCGACAAACTTATTAACGAACGACGCTCACAAGACAATATGCTTCTTGGGGTACTTATGGATGATTACATTAACTTTATCGATGTACTTGCGCAGGAAGCAAACATTATGGAAAAAAGCTTCTATATTGTTGTGCCGTATTTCCCTAAGGGTGACGCCGCGAACTTTGTTGAGCAAGGGAAAGGTTTTTTTGGTAAGCTATTTGCCCGCCCTCAAAACACCATCACCCATATAGATGCGGCCACCTACCAAAAAGCGAAGGACGAGATAAAAAACAGGGTAGACGCGGTTATCTCTGGGCTCTTTCAAATGGGGGTACAAAGTGTCCAACTTGATACAAAATCACTAGGTGAACTTTACTATAACTACTACAACCCCGATACCGCTCTACGACAACCCCTTGGTAGTTTTGACAACATTGCTACTACCTATGTACAAAAAGCGCCAGGGCCAGCACCAACCGGAGGAACACAATAATGGCAAAACAAACTGCAGCAGATGTTGCCGCTCAACAACGTGCGCAGGAACAAGCGCAAGTAGAACAGGCTTTTCTTAAGGGGGTATCTACCCTTCGTGACCTTATTGCCCCAAGTAGCATTGAAATTCATAGTTCGTATTTCCGCTTAGGTACAAAGTACGGTCGCACTATTTATGTATATGGCTACCCACGGCAAATTTATACCGGGTGGCTCAGTTCACTTATCAACATCGATGAAGTACTTGATGTAAGCATGTATATTTACCCGGTTGAAAGCCAGGTGGTGCTTAATAACCTTCGTAAAAAAGTAACCCAGCTCGAGGCCTCGGACGCGATCAATAAAGAGAAGGGGAGAGTCCGTGACCCTGCCCTTGAAGCAGCAATTAGCGATGCCGAGGAACTTCGTGATCAAATTCAGGTGGGTGCCGAGCGATTCTTTAGGTTTGGGTTATACGTTACCCTTTGGGCAGATAGTATGGACGAGCTTAACTTTATGCAGCAAAAAATCGAGACGATATTTGGGCAACAAATGGTCTTTAGTAAGGTAGCCTCTTCACAGCAAGAGCAGGGCTTAAATAGTAGTGTGCCGCAAATGTCTGACCAGCTGCAAATTCGTCGTAATATGAACACTGGCGCTATTAGCACTAGTTTCCCCTTTACTAGTGCGGATCTTACCGACAATACAGGTATTTTATACGGTATTAATATGCATAATAATGGGCTTGTTATTTTCGACCGCTACAAACTAGAAAACGCCAACATGGTGGTGTTCGCAAAGTCTGGTGCAGGTAAGTCATTTACCGTGAAGCTTGAGGCGCTTCGTAGTATGATGCTTGGTGCGGAAGTACTTATTATCGACCCCGAGAACGAGTATCAGAAGCTCGCCGATGCGGTGGGTGGTGCGTATATTCGCCTTAGTCTTAACTCGCAAACACGTATTAATCCATTCGACCTTCCTCGTGTCATCGATAGTGACGAAGCAGATGACGCCCTCCGTGCTAACCTTGTTACCCTCCATGGGCTTTTCCGCCTTATGCTAGGTGGTTCGCAAGTAGCCGAAAACGGCACCGCTATGGCTGCCTTAAGCCCCTCTGAAGAGGCGGATCTCGATCAAGCACTTATCGATACCTACGCCCGTGTTGGTATTACCAGCGACCCACTTACCCACAACTCACCCCCACCAACTATTTCCGACCTTTATGACACACTTCTTCATATGGGTGGAAGTGGGCCATCGCTTGCACAGCGCCTTCGTAAGTATACAACCGGTACGTTTGCGGGTATCTTTAGCCAGCAATCGAATATCGATATTAATAACCCAATGGTGGTGTTTAACATCCGCGACCTTGAAGACGAACTTCGCCCGGTGGCTATGTATATCGTGCTTAGTCATATCTGGAATATCACCCGTACTAATCAGAAGAAACGTATGCTTATCGTTGACGAAGCGTGGCAACTTATGAAGTATGATGACTCAGCGAACTTCTTATTTAGTCTTGCGAAACGCGCTCGTAAATATTACTTAGGACTTACTACTATTAGCCAAGACGTAGAGGACTTCATGAGCAGTAAAATGGGGCGAGCAATTGTATCAAACAGTTCTATTCAATTACTTTTGAAGCAATCTTCAAGTGCCGTTGATGTCCTTTCGGATGTATTTAAACTTACTGAAGAAGAAAAAAAGCGCCTTTCGAACTTCCCAATAGGCCAGGGGCTTTTCTTCGCTGGGCAAAGCCATGTACATATTCAAATTCAAGCCAGTCCAACTGAACAACAGCTTATTACCACCAACCCCCAAGCGCTTACTCAGCAACCGCCACAAACAGGGGTACAGGACAATTAAAGTGGTATAATAGAGCTACGGTATGCCAACATCAACACGAACACCAGGCAATAACCTAGACCCTAGCCAAAAAAACTACAACGATACGTTCGACGATATTGCAAATAAGACGCCGGACTACCCCGATGTAGAAAAGGGTTTAAGTGACCTTGAAAATTTTAATCGCGATAACGCCGCGGATGTTGATAAATCGATTGCCGAGAGAGAGCAAGAGCCAAGCGGTGGAATTATTAACAATTTTACTGGTGAGAAAAATAAAACCAAAGGTAAAGGTAAGTTTCTAGGTAAAAAAAGCGCTTGGGGACTCGTCGGTGGCATAGGTGGAGTTGGACTTATTGGTGGTATTTTCTTTTTCGTGATGAGTCTACAGGGAAACATGTTCCTTGAGAATATTACAAAGGTAGCTAGTCAGGTACCCGGGTACGCAGCTGAACGACGTACTGAATATATGATGACACGGCTACTTGCTATGCATCTTCTTAGGACAGCAAGTGGGACAACAGGGGCAGATCATGATGTAGATGCAAAACTGGTTTTCTGTAAAAACGCGAGTGTATCATGCTCTTTGTTTGCAACATACGGTGCAAATTATTTTGATAATATTATTGATATATCTATTAAAAATAGTTCTGATGACATCGTTAAGATGACTCTAACCCCAAAAGGACGTACAACATTAGGTGGTAATGCGCGCTCCTGGGATTTAGATATAGATCGGAATCTTGGGGATGGACAATTCACAAGAACCGTAACAACCCTTAGAAGTAATAGTGAGGCAAAACTATGGGTAAAAGATAGAGTTAATACAAACCTAAAAACAAAAAACTTTATGGTACGGTATCTTGCACGTCTGGTTCTTATGAAGAAATATGGCATCACTCATTGGCGTGCCTTCGAAAGAACAGCAAATAACCTTACTGAGATGAAAACAAAAGTAAAAGCTTCTATTTTAAGAAATACCGCCGGAAAAGTGTCAAAGCGCATGTCACTATACCTAGGGTGTCTAACAGACGAAACAACCTGCAGTAAGTTAAAGGACGGCTTAAGGGGTGATGCTTCTGTAGCACAGGACAAAGCTAATGCAGCACAAGATGAGATTGATAAACTCGACCCTGATAATCCTGATTACGACAAAGAAAAAAGTCGCTTAGAAAAAGACAAGCAAAAATTCGAGAAAATGAAGGCTGGTATTGATGACCTTACAGGCAGTACCGCTGATTTATCGGACGCTGATATAGACTCTGGCTCTACTAAGAAGATAATCATGAAGCGAATAGGTGCTATTGCTGGTGGTGTAGGGGTTATTCTTACTCTAGATGCGGTCTTTGGTGCTATAGAAGCCCTAGACTCTGGAGCTATCGACCAAATTGTTGCTGATATTAGAAGTTATACGTATATCGGGTTCGCCTATGGAGATGAGACGGGTATCGCTCCGAATGTAAGTAAGCTTATGGCAGGCGATGCCGATCTGGAATCCTATGGGGTATTAATGAGTCTATTTGACGGTGCCTCAGAAAGCCCATTAATGCAATATGAAAACGGTCTTATTAGTGCAGAGCAGGTCGCAAGTTCATCCTTTACTAGAAAATGCGACTCAGAGAATGGACCTGTGCAAACAACTCTTCAAAAAGGACAACTTGTTTGTCCTGAACGGGTCATTTATACCCCCGGTGGTATTAGCGATGCAGCGAGAAGTATCCCTGGTTGGGGGGTCTTAAGTAGTATAGCTAGCGGCTGGAATTCAAGTATAGGGGGTGTGATAGACTGGGCTATGACTCTAGTGGGTGATGCTATTAACGCTATACCTGGTGTTACTTGGCTTACTGAAAGGATGGAGGAACTTACGGGGCCTATTATAGAATGGATAATGGGGTTGTTCTTTTCTCCACCAGAAGTCGGCTTTGAGGTCTCTGGCGCTGATAACTATGATGCTTTTAGTGGGGGTATCTGGACAAGTCAAAACTCACTCATGGAAGAGGGTGCAGGAACTGACGGTAAGGCATATGGTGGTGGGGGTGCTGTATTAACCGATACACAAGTAGCGGCTATCACTAAAGAAGTTCAGTTAGATGAGCTAGAAGATTTTAATAGTCAATCGCTCATTGCTCGTATATTTAACCCTTCATTAAGTGGATCTTTTGCTCAGAGGTTTATTGCCATGATACCCACTTCAGCTGGTAGCTTGTTAAGCTTCCCTACAACAAGCTTCTCTTATGCATTTAATTCAAGTTCAAATAACG
>MDTC01247656.1_pt1 | contig 35735 bp, 33 predicted proteins | sample 811181 | NCBI WGS metagenome assembly MDTC01 (sample SAMN05326644, study PRJNA326480) | marine metagenome | isolation source: seawater | place: Pacific Ocean: North | collected 2011
AACCACGTCCCAATAGAGCATTTAGACTATACTCACTGTAGTATGGAAACAGAGAAATTTTTAGAGTTGTTACAAGAGTTATAAGTATAATAATTGTTAGGTCAACTCTCCCAATATATAGAGGTATTAATCTTAATGGAATAAGTACAGGATCTGTTGCTTTTACGACTAGTTGAGTAATTTGATTATTATAAGAAACTTTCATTAATTCAAATATAAATCTTAATATTAATAGAAACTGAAAAAAGCCTACTAACGTTATTATAAGAAAAATTATTGGTTTTGATGCATAACTTTCCATTATTTATTTTTACCTAAAGTCTGTGCTCTTATATATGCATCTTTTATGGATTCCATAATAATTTTTTTTGTTTGTAACTTATCAAGTTTTTTTAGAGCAGACTCGGTTGTGCCTCCTTTAGAGATAATAGATTTTTTAATATCTTCAAAACATCTTTTATCTTCTTTGCATGTTACAGCAGTACCATAAAATAATTCAGAAACAAGATTCTGAGATTCATTCTTAGAGAATCCAAAAATTTGAAAAGTTTTAATCATTGACTCTGCAAAATAAATAAAATATGCCGGCCCACTTCCTATTAAAGCAGTAACTTTATTAATCTGAGTTTCTGTTTTCAAAATCTTAATACTACCAAATAAATTAAAGAACTTTTTTAATGATGTAATTTTATCTTTTTTGAACCCTCGGTCTAAATAGATAGAAGACGTAGCATTACTATATTTAGCATTAATATTCGTCATAATTCTTGCAATTGAGGGAGTATGAGAAATTTTCTTTTTTAAATTCTTAACCTTTATGCCAGCCATTAAACTCACAACTACCGTATTTTTATTAATATGTTCATTAATTTCATTGCATACATCCTCATATTGATTGGGCTTGACAGCAATAATTATTAAATTACTATGTCTCAGATGATTATTTATCTTAGTATAGAATTTCCATGTTTTTTGTGTAGCGCAAGATTTCTTTTTTTTATCTAAGTCATATAAATCTATGTTGATCTCGAGTGATTTACTCTTGATGCAATGGAGGAGAGCTTGCGTTAAATTTCCCACACCAATTATTGAAATATTTCTAAACATTACTTTCTCTCGCCAAATATTAAGCTGCCAATTCTTATCATATTAGAGCCATTATTAATTGCAATCTTATAATCATTGCTCATCCCGACTGATAAAGTATCAATATGTTTATATTTATTCTTTAATCTATCATACTCTGACTTAAGTATTTTATATGAAATTGTATCTTCTTTCAAAGCATTGATCTTGGATGGTATAGCCATTAACCCTCTAAACACCAGTCTATCTAAAGCTAAAATATTCTCTATAAAATTATCAAGATCTTCAATATAAATACCTGATTTAGATGTTTCCCTATCAACATTAATTTGAATGCATATATTAATCTTTTTTAATGCTTCTTCGCAAGCTCGATTAATCATCTTAGCATGTTTGATTGAAGAGATTGTTTGTACCCAGTCAAAGTTATGAGTAATTTTCTTTATTTTATTAGATTGAATATTCCCTATAAAATGCCATTCAATAGATTTATCATTAAAGAACTTTATTTTATCTATGCCTTCTTCAACATAATTCTCTCCCAAAGATTTAAATCCAGCATTTATAATTTTACTAATGTTTTCCTTGCCCTGTGATTTCGTTACAATAACTAAAGAAATATCATTATTTTTTGATTCATTGCATGCATTTATATCATTTTTTATGGATGAAAGTATTTCAAGATAATCTGTTTTCATAAACTACTTTTATTTTTTAAAATTAGTGACATTATGGCCATTCTTATAGATATCCCGGCTGATACTTGATCTAATATTACTGAATTTGGGCCATCTGCTACATCTGAATCAATTTCTATCCCTCTATTAATAGGGCCAGGATGCATAACTATTACATCTTTCTTCGCATTTTTAATTTTATTCTTTGTTAAGCCAAATTCCTTATAATAGTCATCCGTTGAAATTAATGCTTCATGCATTCTTTCTTTTTGTAATCTAAGCATTATTATTACATCAGTATCATTAATTCCCAGTTCAAGACTATCAAAATATGTAACATTGAGCTGATCAATATTTTTTGGCATTAATATTCTTGGACCAATTATGTTAATATTTCTAACTTTTAATATATTTAAGCTAGCTATTAAAGATTTGGCAACTCTCGAGTGAAGAATGTCACCTACTATAGCAACATTAAGATTTTTAAACTCTCCTTTATATTTCTTTATGGTATACATATCGAGCATTGCTTGAGTTGGATGAGCATTAGTCCCATCTCCAGCATTAATAACAGAAATTTTATCTCCAACTTCTTTGGCAATATAGTGTGGGATACCTGAAGTACTATGTCTTACTATAAACATATTACACTGCATAGCTTCTAAGGTTTTAATCATATCTAGTATAGATTCACCTTTTGATGTAGAGGAATTTGCAATATCAATATTTATAAAGTCTGCACCAAGTCTCTTGGAGGCTAGCTCAAAAGTTGTCTTTGTTCGAGTGCTAGGCTCAAAAAATAGACTAGCAACAGTTTTGTCATCTAAACTTTTAGGTTTTATTGTGTCTGCTAAGTCTAATATCTCAAAAATATGTTCTTCTGATAGACCTTCAATATTTAGAAAATGTATTAATTTTTTATCATCATTAAATTGAATAGTATGGTCAATCTTCATATTTTTATCTTATCATATTTTCATTAAACCAGCTTTCTAAAATTATAGATGCCGATAAATCATCTAAATCATCTTTTTTGCTAATATTATAATTGCTTTTACGCATATGACCATATAATACTTTACTTTCCTCTGTTGATAAGATTTCGGAAAAGGTTAATATCTGAATACTATCTTGATATCTCTTAGTTAAATCCTCAATAAATATGTCTAGTCTTTTCATAAAACTATTTTTAGATAAAGCATAAGGATACCCAACAATTATTATATCAGGTTTCCAATTTGATATAGTATCTTGAATCTCTTTCCAGTTAATTCTATTTTTATGATTATGAACAATTTTTATAGGTGTGGATTTTGTCGTTATAAGTTGACCAACAGCAAATCCAATTTTTTTATCTCCAAAATCAATTCCCATATATAGATAATCCTTATTAAGGATAGCTTTATTTTTTTTTATCATAATAACTTTTCAAAATATTTATGAACTGTGATGAAATCTCGAGGCTTATTTTTTTATTTTTTTCTTGAATCTGCTTTATTCCTGTAGGCGATGTAATGTTTATTTCTGTTATATAATCACCTATCATGTCTATTCCCGCAAAGTAAATCCTGTTATGTTTTAAATAAATAGCTACTTTTTTTAAGTGATCTAAATGTTTTTTATTAATTTTTTTAACTTTATATCTTCCACCGAATGATAAATTAGATCGAAAATCATTTTTAGGTGGATATCTAACCAAAACATCCTCATGGACTATACCGTTTGTAATTAATATTCGTGTATCACCATATATAATCTCATCGATAAACTTCTGACAAATCACATATTTTCTTGTCTTACCTATTACTTCGTTAATAAGCTCTTGGTTATTTTTATCATTAACGGATAAAGAAATAATTCCTTTTCCTGCCATCATATTCATAGGCTTTATCACAATTTTTTTATATTTTTTTAAAAAACTACTTATATAAACTTTATTCGACGTAATGAGCGTAGGTATTAATTTATTTGTTAAGCACTCTCCTAATATTTTTTCATTAAAATCTCTTAATGATTGTGGGGAATTAATAACAAGTACTCCTTCAGATTCTAATTTATCAAGTATATGTGTTAATTGAATATAATATTCATCCACTGGGGGGTCTAATCTAAATAGTATGCAATCCAACTTAGATAAATCTTTTAGACGAGGTTTTATTATTTTATATAGGGAATTCTTATTTATATTTAGAAGACCAGCTTTTCCATATATCTTGCGATCTTTTGAATGAACTGTATTTGGAACTATATAGTATATTTTTGAAATTTTTTGTAATGATTCAATTATAGCTATTGTTGAGTCTTTGCTCATATCAATATTTTCGATTGGATCCATTATAATTCCAAATGAATACATTTTTTAAGTCTCTATATTATATAATTCTTTAGCAGCTGCCAATATCGCTAATCTTGCTATTACGCCATAAATATAAAACTTATTAGTATCAGAATAGATAGATTCTTCATTATTAGGACTAATACATGCATCTTTAAATGGAATAGGATGAAATGTCATTCCTGGAGAATTTAAGTTCTCAGAATTATTTTTAGCATCATGGAGTCTATAGAATCCTCCTACTAAGCTACTACCAAATGCATATATTACAGGTTCTGCAACATGATTATCTTGCTTCATATTTTCATTAGAATAAATACCTTCTTGCAAGATGACTCTATCAAGTTTATTACCCCCTTTGGTTTTTGACATTTTCGTTCTTTGTTTTCTATTCAAATTCATTAATTCATTAACACTTCTAACTTGCATTATTCCCATACCATATGTTCCAGAATCTGCTTTAATCATTATATAAGGCTCTTCATTAATTTTATAATATTCATACTTTTCTTTTATAAGTTTAAAAAGTCTAGATGCATGATGTATCAGACAATCTTCGCCTTGTTTTGTTTTAAAATCAATTTCACCACAGTTCCTGAATAATGGTTCTAACAGCCATGAGTCAATCTCTAACATTCGAGAAAAGTTACTTACAACATCACTATAATATTCAAAATGTATAGTTTTAGATCTATTTGTCCAGCCTAAATTTTTGTCCGGTAAAATGGGTTGACTGATATTATTTAGGATGTCTGGAATTCCAGCAGATAAATCATTATTTAATAATATTGCATCAGGTATGAAACCATTATATTTAAGAGAGTTTCCATCATGCGTTAAGAGAGGATTTAAGCCTTCTCCAGTCTCCATGTTGAGCAAAGTTGTCACTTTAACTTCATACCCTGACTTGCTCAAGATATTGCATAAAGCATCTATACTAGACTGATAATATTTATTTCTTGTATGATTTTCTGCAACAATTAAAATTTTGGTTAAATCTGGAGACAAGCGTTCAAAGGCATGTTGAGCTGCTGAGATATATAAAAACTCAAAGGTTTCGTCCAAGTTATTAAAACCTGCAGGAAAAAGGTTAGTGTCTACGGGAGCAATTTTATAGCCAGAATTTCTTATATCTATAGAGGAATAAAATGGAGCAGGATACTTTACCCATTGATTCCTAAACCATGCCTCAATCTTCATATGATTTTTTATAATTTCGGAATGTAATTTTTCATTCTCAAAGTTCTTGGTATATTCAGCAATACTTTTAATATTAAACACTCAAAACCCCCTTAGTATTGTTTGTGCGACAATAGAAGCTGTTTCCGTTCTAAATATCCTATCTCCTAGACTAATTATATTCCAGTCATAATTATGCATAAAATCAAGCTCGGTATCATCAAAACCTCCCTCAGGACCAATCAGCATAACATGTGATTTATGATTTATATCATTAGCATCAATTTTTCTTCCTGATGTATTAAAACAAATTTTGTAATTCTTCTTACTTTCTTGATCATATATAAAATCTTCAAGAGATACAGCTTTGTTTAATATTGGCAGGTATAATCCATTAGATTGTTCTGTTGCATGAATAATAATTTTATTCCAGTGATCCATTTTCTTTTCATGATGACCGGGATGACTTCTTGATGATATTATGGGAATTACATGATCGATACCAAGTTCTGTAGATTTCTGTATGGCTAGATCCATAGATTTAGAGTTTGGTATACACTGAGCTAAAACTATTTGATGATCATTTTTAGATATATGCCTAGATTCTTTATAAGCACAAATAACTAAAGATTTAGCCTTATATTGAATTTTTGCAAAATACTCTTTACCATCTCCATTAAATATTTTAATTTCTTGATTATCTTTCAATCTTAAAACATTTTTAATATGGTTAGATGCATCTTTTCCCGCATCTATATTATTCCCTATACTAATGATATTATTTAGATAAATTCTATGTATTTTACTTTGTTGCAACATTAATGGCGCCCTTTATGACATTAATAACCTTATCAATTTCTTTCTTTTTTATTATATAAGGAGGCATAAAGTATATAACATTGCCTAGAGGTCTAATTAATACATTATGTTCTAAGCCATACTGATATGCCTTCACTCCTCTTCGTTCTTTCCAGTCATATGGCTCCTTAGTTGACTTATTCTTAACTATCTCTATTGCTGCAATCATTCCATGTTGTCTAATATCACTTATATGAGGATGATCTGCTAATTCTTTTAAAGAATTTTGAATATATTTAGATAGGACTTTATTCTTTTCAATTACATTATTTTTTTCAAATAAATCCAAGGAAGCATTGGCGGCCGCGCAAGCTATTGGGTTAGCTGTGTAGCTATGAGAATGTAAAAATGCATTCAATTTTGTATATTCGTCATAAAATGCATTATATAGTTCATCTGTTGTTAAAATAGTAGATAAAGTCATATAGCCACCGGTTATTCCTTTAGACAAACATATTATATCAGGAGTTATTTTGCTTTGTTCATAGGCAAACATTGTACCAGTTCTCCCAAAACCAACTGCAATTTCATCAGCTATAAGATGAACATTATATTTATCGCATGCTTGTCTGAGTAGTTTCAAATATATTGGATGATACATTCTCATATACCCAGCACATTGCACTAATGGTTCTACAATCACCGCGCAAGTTTCATTATGGTTTTTTTGAATAGTTTTTAACATATTATCAAACATTAATTCTGAATGTTGTTTTTCTGTATGCTTATCACTTTTCAAATAAGAATCAGGACTAGGAACAATGATTGTTTCTTTCATTAAACTTTTATAAGTTTTTTTATATAAGTCAATATTACTAACAGATAATGACCCGAGAGTTTCACCATGATAACTATTCGATAATGCAATAAACTTCTTCTTTTTTTTGTAACCTTTATTTACCCAATAATGAAAACTCATTTTCATTGCTGCATCAATCGCAGATGAGCCATTATCAGTAAAGAAACATTTTTTTATTTTTTTAGGGGAGAGATTTATTAATCTTTCTGCTAAAGTTATTGCAGGCATATGAGTAAATCCAGCTAATAGCACATGTTCTAAACTTTTTAATTGTTTAGTTATTTTATTATTTATATAGGTGTTTGAATGTCCAAAAAGATTAACCCACCAGGAGCTAATTGCATCAATATATTTATTATTATCGTAATCTGTTAGCCAAACGCCTTTACCTTTTTTTATCGGTATTAAGGGAATTTTTTCATGATCTTTCATTTGGGTGCATGGATGCCACACAACTTGGAGATCTCGATCTACAAGGGGAGATCCATTTTTAGTATGAATTTTTGACATAGCGCCTATATATTATTATTACTAGAGATCTTAATATCTATAAGTATCTTTCTTGTAAGGACCTTGCTCATTAACACTGATATAATCAGCTTGTTCTTTTGTTAACTTAGTTAATTTTACACCTAATTTATCTAGGTGAAGTCGAGCTACTTTCTCATCTAGATCTTTTGGTAAAACATAAACTTTATTTTCATAATTTTTATGATTAATCCATAACTCTATTTGAGCCATAACCTGATTCGTAAATGAACATGACATCACAAAGCTAGGATGCCCAGTAGCACAACCAAGATTTATCAGTCTTCCTTCGGCAAGTAATATAATTCTTTTCCCATCTGGAAAAATTATATGATCGACTTGTGGTTTGATATTTTCCCATTGATATTTCTTTAACCCTTCAACATCAATTTCATTATCAAAATGTCCAATATTGCATACGATTGCTCCATTTTTCATTTTTATCATTTGATCATGATCTATGACATTAAAGTTTCCAGTTGCTGTAACAAATATATCTATTTCTTCTATATGGTCATTCATATCTACAACCTTATATCCTTCCATTGATGCTTGTAGTGCACAAATAGGGTCTACTTCTGTAATAAGAACATTTGCTCCAAGCCCTCTAAGTGAACCTGCTGACCCTTTACCAACATCACCATATCCACAAACAACTGCTAATTTTCCAGCTATCATAGTATCTGTTGCTCTTTTAATTCCATCTACAAGTGATTCTCGACATCCATAAAGGTTATCAAATTTAGATTTTGTCACCGAATCATTTACATTCATAGCCGGTATCATTAGATCATTATTTTTTTCCATTTCATATAATCTATGAACACCTGTAGTAGTTTCTTCTGAAACACCTAATATACCTTCAAGAAGATCTTTATGTTCTTCATGTATAATTCCGGTTAGATCACCACCATCATCCAAGAGCATATTGGGTTTCCATCCTTCTGGACCATTAATAGATTGATCTATACACCATTTATATTCTTCTTCAGTCTCGCCTTTCCAAGCAAATACCGGTATATCCTGATCAGCTATCGCAGCCGCAGCATGATCCTGAGTAGAGAAAATATTACATGATGACCATCTCACATCAGCACCAAGATCAACTAAAGTCTCAATTAATACGGCTGTTTGTATTGTCATATGAAGGCATCCAATGATCTTAGCCCCTTTAAGTGGCTTTTTGCTTTTGTATTCTTCTCTAAGAGCCATCAAACCGGGCATCTCAGTTTCAGCAATTTTAATTTCTTTTCTTCCAAATTCTGCCAATGATATATCAGCAACCTTATAGTCTGTTCCAATTTTTTTAATTTCATCAGTTTTCATAATATTTTCCTATAATTTTAAGATACTCTTTCCTTGAGTATATCAATTTTGTTTGTTTGCTCCCAAGTAAAGTTTTTACCAATTCTGCCAAAATGGCCAAATGCTGCTGTTGGCTGATATTTTCTATTTAATAGATCCAGGGTTTCAGTAATTCCAAATGGAGTTAAGTCAAATACATCACTAATTAAAGATGAGATTCTATTATCATTATGTCTGCCTGTGCCAAAAGTATTAACGGATATAGATGTTGGCTGAGCTATACCTATTGCATATGATAATTGTATTTCACATTTATCTGCAATTCCAGCAGCAACAATATTTTTTGCGACATATCTTGATATATATGCTGCAGATCTATCAACCTTAGATGGATCTTTGCCAGAAAAAGCTCCACCACCATGTCTAGCCATCCCTCCGTATGTATCTACGATAATTTTTCTACCTGTAAGACCACAATCACCCATAGGCCCTCCATCAATAAAGTTGCCCGTAGGATTTACGAATATTTTAGTATTATTAGTATGGTATTGCTCTGGAATGGTAGGTTTAATTATTTCGTCGATTACAAATTCTTTAATTTGATTTAAATTAACAGTTTCATCATGTTGAGTTGACAGAACTATAGTGTCAACAGAAACTGGTTTACCATTTTCATAAACAAACGTTACCTGACTTTTTGCATCCGGTCTTAGCCAATTAACTTTAGCGTCTTTTAATAGATGTGCTTGTTTTTCGACTAATCTATGAGAGTAATATATGGGTGCCGGCATTAACACATCTGTTTCATTTGAAGCATAACCAAACATCAACCCTTGATCTCCTGCTCCCTGGCTCTTTTTATCCTTACGATCTACACCCATTTTTATATCTGGCGACTGTTGATTAATTAGTTTGACAATGTCGCATTCTTTTCCATTAAAACCTAATTCATTAGATTTATAGCCAATATCACATATAACATCACGAAGTTTTTGATCAAAATCTAGTGGATTTGAGCAAGTAATTTCTCCAGCAACCACAATTGATCCTGCTGAATCTTTTTTCCCTTTCGTTAAAACTTCACATGCTACTCTAGCATCCTTGTCAGTTTCAAAGACATAGTCAAGCACAGCATCAGATAACTGATCGCTCAACTTATCAGGGTGACCCGGTGATACGCTTTCTGATGTAAATAGGTAGTTGTTATTCATGATATTTAAGTTCAAACCAATATATCATTAAATTTAACTATATTCTAAAAAAATAGCTATTTTTTGAAACTTTTTAATAAATTTTTTTCTTCTTCAGTCAACTTAATGCCATCTGTATACTTTTCTAGGATTGTAAAATATTTAGACTCTTTATCCAATCCTTCATAGTTATTTAATATTGAGATAATTGTGTTTTTAGCTGAATTTTCATCTTTATAAATTATTTTATCTGTTGATTGTCTAATAAAAATATCCTTAATTTCATCATCAGTTTCAAGGAATTTATTCATTTGGAAGTTATTTCCGTTTTTAAATTGGGGAATTAATCCTAAAATTTTAATAACATTTTTATTAGCAATAATTTTTATTACTTTTTCACTAAATTGCTCTAGTAGACCTGGATGTTCTAAGAAAATCGATAATAATAAACTATCAGATGTACTTATATCATTATCTATGATTACTTTACTATTTACAGAGCTTGACTCTTGATCTTTAAACAAATCATTCTTAGTTAGATTAGTTAGTGATAAAAGTTTTTCTTGAAGTAACTTTTTATATAAACCTTTTGGAATTTGCTGTATGAGAGGAATCATACTTCTTGTGAATTTAGTTTTATCTTCAATTTTTTTTAAATCTATATCTTTCAGTAAGCTATTAAATAAAAAATCTGAGAGAGGAACATGGTCATCTATAACTTTTTTGAATGCTTTTGGATCTTCATTTGATAGCTCATCTGGATCTTTGCCATCATCTATAAATGAGAAGCCAATATTTGTCTCATCTCTTATTTCTGACAAACAATTAGTCATTGCTTTCCAGGCAGCTTTTTTACCCGCAGTATCACCATCAAAGCAAAATATAATATTTTTACTATATCTTAACAATTTTATAATATGCAATTTTGTAAATGCAGTGCCTAATGCCGCTACACTGTTACCAAAACCATTCTTATGAAGAGCCACTACATCTGTATATCCTTCAACAATAATTATTTGATCTTTTTTATTTATATCTTGCTTAGATTCATATAGCCCATAAACTTCAGCGCTCTTATAAAATATCTCTGATTCTGGCGAGTTTATATATTTAGCATTATCATCCTTATTTAATGCTCGACCTCCAAAGGCAATCGTGTGACCAGATGTATTTTTTATAGGAAACATAATTCTATTTCTAAATCTATCATATACTTTACCTTTGCTTTCAACTAAAAGCCCTACAGCTAGACCATCTTTAATTTTATTATCTTTTTTTAAAAGACTAGCAACATCATCCCAAGAATCATTAGCTAGCCCAATTTCAAACTTTGTGATTAAATCATTAGTGATACCTCGAGTATTAAGATACTCGAGCGCTTTACTGTTAGCTTTTAGATTCTCTATATAATTTCTTTTTATAGCTGAGTTGATCTGAGATAGATCTTTTAAATTACTATTTTTCTTTGAGTAAGATTTAGGAACTTCAATATTTGCTTGAGCAGCAAGTTTCTCAATAGCTTCCATAAATGTTAACCCATCATGTTCTCTTAGAAACTTTATAACATCGCCTGAAGCTCCGCATCCAAAACAATGATAAAATTGTTTTGTGCTTGAAACATTGAATGAAGGAGTATTTTCTGCATGAAAAGGACATAAGCCTTTATAACCATTACCATGTTTTTTTAATTGCACGACAGTATTAATAACTTCAACAATATCTATTCTTGATAATAGATCATCTATGAACGCTCTATCAAGACTAGTCATTTTAGGCCACTTTTGTAATTAAGTTTAATAAATCTTTATAATTAGAAGATTTAGGTTTTACCATTACAAAATTTTTAATTTCTTTTTTATAATCTTTGATTATTTTACCTGCATTAATACTTTTTGTATTTTTATAATAAGATTTTAGAGTCTTCAGTAAATAGTCTTGATGTTTAGAATAAATCTTGCTTGATAAGTCACTTATTTCTACAGACTGAGTATTGATTTTATTCTTAAAAGACTTATTTTTATCATACACAAAAGCTAATCCTCCAGTCATTCCAGCTCCAAAGTTATTCCCTGTTTCTCCAAGAACTATAACTGATCCACCTGTCATGTATTCACAAGTATGATCGCCGCTTCCCTCAATGACTGCGGTGCATCCTGAGTTACGTACCCCAAATCTCTCACCAGCAATTCCTTCAGCAAATAGTTTTCCGCCAGTTGCTCCATATAGACATGTATTTCCAATTATAATCATCTTATTAGCTTGTTCTTTTATTTCAAGTGGAGCTTTTATAATAATTTCTCCTCCAGCCATGCCTTTACCAACATAATCATTAGAGTCACCAGTTAATATTATATTCAGACCATCAGCATTCCAAACGCCTAAACTTTGACCAGCGGTTCCTTCAAGTTTCAAGGTTACAGGATTCTGTTTAAGACCATAATTGCCATATAATCGCGCAATCTCTCCAGATACATTCGCTCCTATGCTTCTATTAAAATTTTTTATTTTATAAGAGAAAGATTTTTTTTGTTGTTTTTTAATATTAGGCATAACATCTTTTAATATTTTTTTAGCTAAAATAGCTTTATCAAACGGATCATTTGATTTGGTAGTACAATACCTTTCACTTTTATTATTTATTTTTATTAATAAATCTTTTAAATCTAATTTTCTATGTTTTTCAGTTTTACCTTTAATTTGTTTTAGCAAATCAGTCCTACCTATTATTTGATTTAATGAAGTAAATCCAAGATTTGCTAAAATTTCTCTAACATCTTGAGCTACAAATTTAAAATAGTTGACTACTCTTTCAGGGCTACCAGAGAAATGGTTCATTCTTAAGATTTTATTTTGTGTAGCTACACCAGTTGCGCAGTTATTTAAGTGACATATTCTTAAATATTTACAACCTAATGCCACCATAACAGATGTTCCAAACCCAAAACTTTCTGCTCCTAGAATGGCTCCTTTAATTACATCTAAACCTGTTTTTAAGCCACCATCAGTTTGGAGTCTAACTTTATGTCTTAAATTATTCCTCATTAAAGTTTGATGTGCTTCACTGATACCAAGCTCCCAGGGACTCCCAGCATATTTCACCGAAGTTAAAGGGCTTGCCCCAGTGCCTCCATCATACCCAGATATAGTAATCAGATCTGCATAAGCTTTTGTCACTCCTGCAGCAATGGTTCCTACGCCAGCTTGCGATACAAGTTTAACAGAAATTAAAGCTTTACTATTAACCTGTTTTAGATCAAATATAAGCTGCGCTAAATCTTCGATCGAGTAGATATCATGATGCGGAGGTGGCGATATTAATGTGACTCCAGGAACTGAAAATCTGAGCTCTGCAATCATATTATTAACTTTGTCACCTGGTAGTTGACCTCCCTCTCCAGGTTTAGCTCCTTGTGCTATTTTTATTTGGATAACTTCAGCATTAACTAGGTAGTGTGGAGTTACTCCAAATCTTCCAGAAGCCACCTGTTTAATTTTTGAGGTTTTATTGCAATTAAACCTTTTCTTATCTTCGCCGCCTTCACCTGAGTTTGATCGACCACCTAATGTATTCATAGCTATAGCTAGGGCTTCATGAGCCTCTGGTGAAAGCGCTCCTAAAGACATGCCTGCAGTATCAAAGCGATGATAAAACTTTTGAGCCGACTCAACATTAGATAGCGATATTTTTTTAAACTGCTTTTTTAACGATAATAGATCACGAATGAAACTAGGCTGTCTATTGTTAACTAATTCTGCATATTTTTTATAATCATCATACTCACCGGTTGTAACGCATTCTTGAAGTGCTTTAACTACATCAGGATTATAATCATGATGTTCTTCATTATGTACATATTTTAGTAGACCACCTGTTTTAATTTCTTTAGTAATATCCCATGCAACATTTCTATTTTCTATGAGATCATTTTCAATATCAGAAAATCCTGAACCTGATACACGACTTATAGTATCTTTGAAACAAAGTTCTACAATTTTTTTATCTAGTCCGACAATCTCAAATAACTGGGCCCCTCTATAGCTAGACACGCACGATATTCCCATTTTAGACATTATCTTCAGAATACCTTTGTTGATTCCTTGTATATAATTTTTTACGCAATCACCATATTTATTTATTGTAATTTTCTTTTTATTAACCATTTCATTTAAGATCTCGAATGCAAGATATGGGTATATAGCTGTAGCACCATACCCTAGTAATACTGCATAATGATGCGGATTCCTAACAGAACCTGTTTCAATAATAAGATTAGTATCACACCTCAGCCCAGCATCAATCAGCTTATGATGTACTGCGCCAACGGCCATAGGTGCTGGAATTATTAGTTGATTTTTATTTATTTTTTTATCTGATAAAACAATATTTATATTACCTTTTTTAACACTTCTAATTGCTCGATCACAAATAGTATTAATTGCTTCTTCCAAGTCTAGTGATGCTTCATAATTTAGATTTATAATGGCATGAGGGTAATCTTTTTGATCAGAATTTAATATCGAGATATATGTTTGTCTATCTAATATTGGAGATTTCAGGATCAATCTATCTGCGTGCTTTGAAGATTCTTCAAATAAGTTTCTTTCTTTACCAAAACATACTTCTAATGACATTACACTAGCTTCTCTTAGTGGGTCAATTGGAGGATTTGTGACTTGAGCAAATTGTTGTCTAAAATAATCATATATTGATCTATTTTGTGAGGATAAAACTGGCATTGGAGTATCGTCACCCATAGAGCCAGTAGCTTCTTGACCAATTTCAGCAAGAGGAGCTATGATTTCTTTTTCTTCTTCAAATGTGACTGAGAATGATTTTTTATACATTAATAAATCATTTGGTTTAAAATCCAAAGCAAGTTCCTTTTCTACATTATATTCAGGAACTTTTGAGGAATGTTTTTTAAGCCAAGATAAATATGGATGCCTATCTTTTAATATATGATCAATTTCATCTGTTAGCAGTAATTGACCTTTTTCTGTATCAATTGCCAACATCTCACCTGGTGCTAGTCTACCTTTTTTAATCACATCTTTCTGCTCATAATCATAAACACCTACTTCTGATGCAAGAGTTATATGCCTATCTTTCGTCATTACATATCTAGCAGGTCTTAAGCCGTTTCTATCTAGAGCACAAGCAGCGTATCTTCCATCCGTCAAAACAATGCCAGCCGGACCATCCCATGGTTCCATATGCATAGAATGATATTCGTAACAAGCTTTTAAATTTTCGTCAATATTTTTATTATTTTGCCATGCAGGGGGCATTAATGTTCTCATTGCTCTGAAAATCCCCATATCACCAGCAAGAAGTAACTCCAGCATATTATCTAATGTGTAAGAGTCAGAATCCTGTCTAGATATCAATGGATGAAGCTTGTTAAGTTCAGGTAAAGATTCAATATTAAGCTTATTCCTTCTGGCTAAATACCAATTTCTATTCCCTTGAATAGTATTAATTTCACCATTATGAGCTAAGTATCTAAATGGTTGTGCAAGTTTCCATTGTGGAAGCGTGTTGGTAGAAAACCTTTGATGAAACACACACATAGATGCCTTCATATTTTTATCTGATAAATCAAGGTAAAAGTCTTTTATATGACCTGACACAATTAAACCTTTGTAAGATATAACTTTAGATGAAAGGCTAGGTATATAAAATACATTATCATCAGCAAGTATTTTTTCTGATTGGATTCTAGCTATATATAATTTTTTTTCAAAATCTGATCCTAGCATTGAATCTGGAGCTGTAACGATAATTTGTTGAATCACAGGCAGGGTTAATAATGCATCTTTTCCGCAAACTTTTTTATTTATTGGAACATCTCTCCAACCCTTAACATCCAAACCTTGTTTTCTTAATTGGAAATGAAGAGTTTCTTTGCTTTTTTTTAAGTTTTTCTTATTTAGAAAAATTGAGCCAAATGCATAATTAATACCTAGCTCTATATTTAAGCTTAAAGCTATTTGTCTGAAAAAAGAATCTGGCTTTTTAATGAGTAATCCACAACCATCACTAGTTTTGCCATCATCAGAAATAGCTCCTCGATGCGTTAGGCGTTCTAATGCTTTAATACTGGTATCTATAACCCAATGAGATGGAATATCATCCATTTGGGTAATTAGCCCAAATCCACAATTATCCTTTTCAAACGATGGATCATAAAGACCATTATTTTTTTGTGTGACCTTGTTTCTCATATCTATATAATTTTAGCATATTATTTATGCTTTTAGTTCTGAAATGTTTTAACGAATTTTGATATATAAATATTTGTTAAATTATCAGAAACATAGCTATCGCCGATAGATTTTAGTAGGACAAAGTGATTCTTGCCATTTTTTTTCTTTTTATCAAAAGACATATGTTTCATAATATTTCTATTAGAAATAGACATAGGTATATGTGTCGGCAAGCCAAGTTTTAATAATGTATTTTCTAATAGATTAAACTCTGCTATTTCCAATGAACTTTGCTCTACAGATATTGCTGCCGCAAAATTCATACCAATACTGACTGCTTCTCCATGAAGTATGCCCCTATAACTCATAGCTGACTCTATTGCATGTCCTAATGTATGCCCGAAATTTAAATGAGCTCTAATATTCGATTCCTTCTCATCTTTTTGAACAACCATAACTTTAGCTTTAGCAGAAATCATGATTAACTTTAGAAGATCATCAGATTCTCTCTGCAAAATACTTTCAGATTTTTTATTAAGCCATTTTAAAAAATTTGCATTACCAATCGCTCCATATTTAACTACTTCTGCTAAACCAGAAATAAACTCTTTTTTTGGCAACGTTTGCAAGAACATTATATCAATGAAAACAGCTTCAGGATGCTTGAAGCTTCCAATTAAATTTTTGCCACTCTTATGATTTATTCCTGACTTACCGCCTATAGAAGAGTCTACTTGTGCGAGAAGAGTCGTAGGAATATGAATAAGATTAACTCCCCTAAGAAAAGTATCTGAGGCAAATCCGACAAGGTCTCCTATGACGCCACCACCCAAGGCGATGATTGTAACGTTTCTATTAAACTTATTTAGAATTAAATAATCATGTATTTTATTTAATGTAGTAGAGTTTTTATATTTTTCACCATCAGGTAGAATCAAAGTTTTCACAGTAAAACTATTTAGAGATTGTTTAACCTTGTTCAAGTGCAGCTTGGCAACTTTAGTGTTAGTAATTATTACTACATCTCTATAATTAATATGCTTTGATATAGCTGTTTTATTAATTATGTTGTTACCAACATAAATAGGTATTGTTTTATTTATTAACTTTAATAATACTTTCTTCATAATAATTTATTTTCTATTTCCTCAACAATAGTATTTTTATCTTTATCAGAGACATCTATTATATAGTCTGAAATAGTTTTATAAATAGTATCTCTCTCATTTTTTAATATTCTGAGCTTTTCTTCTAAGTTTATGTTTTTTAACAATGGACGATGTTTTCTATACTTCACACGCTTAAACTGAGTTTTAAGATTAATATTTAAAAAAACTATCAACCCACTTTCTTTCATAATATTAATATTTGTTTTTTTTAATATTATTCCTCCACCAGTGGCTATTATATGATTTTTTATACCATTTAAACTAATGAGTATCTCAGTTTCTTTTTCTCTAAATATTTCTTCACCATATTTTTCAAATATTGTTGAGATATCATAATTAGAAATTTTTTCTATCTCATGATCAGTATCTACAAATTCTCTCTTCATTTTTTTTGCTAAGAGCCTGCCAATAGATGATTTCCCAGAGCCCATTGCTCCTACAATAAAAATATTTTTAGAATCCATAGATCTATTTTACATTATATTTAGGACTTATGTCGGCAAGAATATCGATAAGCATTTTGACCTTATCTGGATTTATATCAGGAGTAATTCCAGTACCTAAGTTAAATATATGCCCAGAAGGAGAGTTATAGTTATTGAGGATATTATCTACAGCTAAGCGCATTCTACTCTCATCTAGCTTTAAAACATCCACATCCAAATTTCCTTGAAGAGCAAATTTATTGCCTATTTGCTGTTTTATTAATCCAAGATTCACAGAAGAATCTACTCCTAGCACATCTATATCAATATTTTTCAAAATATCAATCTTTTTTCCAGTTTCTCTAACATAATAAATCAATGGAATATTTTTATTTATTAAAGATGTTTTTATCTTATTAACATAAAACAAAGAAAATTCTTGATATTCATCGTCATTCAATAATCCTCCCCAGGTGTCGAATATCATTGCCACATCAATGCCAGATAATATTTGTTTATTTAAATATTTAATACTTATGTCAGTTAGAAGGTTTAAAATCTTATGAAGTAACTTAGGATTATTCTTTAATATTCCTAATACATTTGTAAATTTTTTAGAAGAGTTTCCTTCAACAATATATGTTGCTACAGTCCATGGACTACCTATAAAACCTATGAGTGGCTTTTCCCCATTAAGTTCATTTTTAAGTAATTTAATTGCATTAAAAACATAATCTAAATTATCAACATCATATGCATTAATATCTAAAGCATTTAAGTCTTTTTCAGATCTTATTGTTTTATCAAATACAGGACCTTTATTTTCTATAAAACTTAACTTGATTCCTAAAATTTCTGATATAACTAATATATCTGAAAATACAATTGCACTATCAAGTGAAAATCTTTTTAGAGGTTGAAGAGTTATCTCACATGCAAGCTCTGGATTTTTAACTAAGTTTATAAAACCACCAGCTTTATTTTTTAAGCTAATATATTCTGGGAGATATCTACCAGCCTGTCTCATAATCCAAATCGGTGTTCTCTCAATAGGTTTATTTTTAATAGCTTTTAAAAATAGATGATTATGCGTTAGCGACATTCAATTCCTTTTTGATTTTATCGTTGAGATAGTTTGTTATTCCTTCTGCCGCATTTCTTCCTTCAAATACTGCAGTAACAACAAGATCAGAACCTCTGACCATATCACCGCCAGCAAAAATTTTTGGATTATTAGTTTGATGAGAGTAGTTCGATTTACTATTTATAATAACTCTCCCAATATCATCTATTTTAACTTTATTCTTTGTTAGCCAAGCTGGAGGGTTGGGTCTAAATCCAAATGCCATAATAACTCTATCAGCTTTAATCACTGTTTCAGAGCCTTTTATTGGAACTGGAATTTCTCTACCTCTAATATCTATTTTCTGGAGTTTTGTTTTAACAAATTTAACTCCTTCAACTTTTTTGTCTCCAACAATTTCGATAGGCTGCATGTTCCATAAAAAATTAATACCTTCTTCTTTGCTATTTTTGACTTCTCTTTTTGAACCAGGCATGTTTTCCTCATTTCTTCTGTATGCACAATAAACTTTTTTAGCACCCTGCCTAATAGCCGTCCTATTACAATCCATAGCTGTATCACCTCCACCCAGAACCAAAACTCTCTGGCCATTCATATCTATATATTCATTTTTTTCTGCCTTCATTAGCCTTCTTATATTAGAGTTTAAGTATGGCAATGAATCATATACACCATCAAGATTTTCGCCCCTGAATCCACCTTTCATATATGTATATGTGCCCATCCCAATAAAAATTGCATCATATTCTGAAGACAGCTCATCAAAAGAAACATCTTTACCTATTTCAATATTTAATTTAAATTCAACGCCCATACCCTCAAGAATTTCTCTTCTTTTGAGAACAATCTCTTTATCGAGTTTAAATGGTGGTATGCCAAAGGTCAGGAGCCCGCCAATTTCTTCATATTTATCATATACAACTGATTTAATTCCTTTTCTTGACAAGACATCTGCGCATGCAAGGCCAGCTGGTCCTGCTCCAATGATGCCAACTTTAAAATTAGTCGGAGTTACATTGGATAGATCTGGTTTCCAGCCTCTATTTAAAGCTTCATCAGTTATATATTTTTCAATGCTGCCAATTGTCACAGCACCAAACCCATCATTTAGTGTGCATGCACCTTCACACAATCGATCTTGTGGACAGATTCTCCCGCATATTTCAGGTAGTGAATTAGTTTGATGAGATAGATCAGCCGCTTCTAGTAGTCTGTCTTCAGAAATTAATTTTAACCATTGCGGAATAAAATTATGTACAGGACATTTCCATTCGCAATATGGATTGCCGCATTCAATGCACCTTCCAGATTGTTCACTTGCTTGTTTTATACTGTAATGGGCATAAATTTCTTTATAATTTTTTAAACGTTTATCGGCTGGAGTCACCTTGGGGGCCATTCGCTTGAGTTCTAGAAATTGAAGATTTTTATCCATAATGAACTAGAATTATACTATATATACGCGTGGTATGACTAGTGGAATCCTGGCTATATCTTTAAATATGATTATGATGATAACAATTGTTTAACATGTTTGCTTACTAGACTCATGTCAGCACTATCGCCATGTGTTTTTTTAACATCAGCCATAACTTTGCCCATATCTTTGACTGTGGTAGCTTGACAATTAGCTATCGAGTTCTTAACTGCTTCGATGATGTCTGTCTCTGAAATCTCTTCTGGTAAATATAATTTTATTATATCCATTTCTTTTTTTTCTTGAGCTGCTAACTCATCTCTTCCAGCTTTTGTAAATTGATCAAATGATTCTTGATTTCTTTTGATAACTTTCTTAAGAACCTGTATTGTCTCTGATTCTGATAATTCTATATTTTTATCTTTTTCTAATTGTTTAATAAATGATTGAGCAAATCTGATAATTTCGACTTTATCTTTTTCTCCAGCTTTCATAAACTTAACTAGATCATTTTGTATTTTTTCTTTGGTGGACTGATTTGGCATCAAAGTTTAGAATTTTTTATATGGAGGCTTTTTTCTGATTGCAGACATACTGACTTTTCTCTTATGTCTTTTAGTTGCAGCTGCGATTTTTCTTTTTCTCATAGCTGTAGGTTTTTCATAAAACTCACGTCTACGGGTTTCTGTCAAGATACCAGCTTTTTCACATCCTCTTTTAAACCTTCTTAGGGCTATTTCAAATGGCTCATTTTCTCTAATTTGTACACTTGGCATATATTTATTTAAAATAGTTTATAATGGCGTAATAGTACTTGATTATATTAATAAAGCAATAGATTTAGCTAAATATTGAGGTAAGAATGATAATAATAGGTATAGAATCGTCTTGTGATGAAACTGGATTGGCGCTCTATGATTCTAATCAAGGAATGTTAGGACATGTTGTAAATTCACAACATAAAATACATGGAAAGTATGGAGGAATTGTTCCTGAGCTAGCATCTAGAGATCATGTTTTAAAGTTAGTACCATTGTTAGATGAACTACTAAGAATCACGATGAAGGATTTGAGTGATATAAATCTCATAGCTTTTACCAATGGGCCGGGATTATTAGGTCCACTATTAACCGGTGCGTCTTTTGCGAAATCGTTAGCATGGACATTAAATATTCCCTCTATAGAAATTGATCATTTAGAAGCTCACATTTTTTCTCCTATGATTTCAGAAAACAAATTAAAACCACCATTTATATCATTATTGGTGTCTGGTGGGCATACCATATTATCTTCTATTATTGATAATGCTAACTATAATATTTTAGGTAAGACATTAGATGATTCTGCGGGTGAGGTTTTTGATAAAGTTGCAAGACATCTTGGTCTTCCATATCCAGGTGGACCTGAAATATCTAAAGCTTCAGCAAAAAAATATTCATCACCATTTAAATTTCCACGACCAATGATAAATACAAACTGTTATGATTTTAGCTTCAGCGGCCTTAAGACACATGTAACCCAGCTTATTAATAAAACTGTATTAACAGACGATTTAATATCTGATATTGCATTTGATTTTGAAAATGCAATCCTAGATGTCTTAATAACCAAAACATTGCGGGCAGCAGATAATTTAAATATTGAGAATATTGTAATTTCTGGGGGTGTTAGTGCAAATACTAGACTAAGAGAAAGATTCGAGAAAGAAAAAGGCAATAAGAAAATATTTTTCCCAGATATAGCGTTTAGCACTGACAATGGAGCTATGATAGCTTTTATGGGTTGGTTAAAATCATCTATGCCTAATGAAAAATCACTAGAAATTAAGCCATCACCATCGTCGAGTTTAGTTTGACATAAATTCAAGGATATTTTGCTTATGAGTTAGATAGATAAAAATTACATTAGCAAATGAGATCATTATCATATTATTATCCCCGTTCATCAAAAACATAAAAAATGGAAGTAATAAAAAACCTATTAGAGCAGACACTCCTGACACCTTAAAAAGATAATATATAGTTAACCAAGTTAATATTACTAGAGATGCGACCATCGGTGCGAGAGCAAATAATATACCTAGAGATGTAGCAACCCCTTTCCCGCCCTTAAATTTTAAAGTTATAGGATAACAATGTCCTGCTAAGATCATAAAAGATAATAAATATAACTCATACATATGAAAACCATGGTTTAACATATAAATTATTGGTATATAACCTTTGAGTGCATCTCCTGATAATGTGATAAAAGCTGCTAATTTATTTCCGCTCCTCATTACATTAGTTGCTCCGGGATTCTTTGACCCAAATGATCGAGGATCAGGTAAATTAAATAATTTGGAGCTTAATACTGCAAATGATATAGATCCCAGTAAATAGAAAATAATAATAATAATAAAGGTTTCTGTGTTGAACATACTTTCTACCACATGATTAATATATAATTAATAGTACATTAAAAAAAGATAACTTTTAATATATGAATAATCTAAATATTATATTTATCCATGGATGGCTTTTTGATAGTAGAATATGGAGAGGTCTAGATAAAGAGTTTAACGAGTTTAAATCAGTAAAGCTAATTGATTTGCCTGGCTATGGAACTAATAAAAGATCAAAAGTAAATCATAAAGATTTTTGTAGAAAATTATTTAGCTCAATTGAAGATAGAACTATTGTAGTCGCATGGTCTTATGGAGCATTATTGGCACTCGATGCATGTCATGAAATAATTGCATCTGATATCAAAATAGTTTTAATCAATGCTAACTTAGATATACATGATCCTAACAACAGAGAACTCAGTATGAAAAATATCGATGAGTTAATAACTAACCTTAGATTAGATAAAAATAGAACTATAAAAAATTTTATGTATGAATGCGTAAAGCACTCAAACCAGTCAAAACAAGAGTTTAAAGAAATTAGTTCTATGTTCAAGATGACAGACTTTCCTTCCTCTGAAATTTTAATTAATAATCTAAATGAAATGAAATTATTTTCATCAAATAAACATATTCCATTTAAATCTGATGATATACTTTGTATAAATACAGACAAAGATCAATTTGTTGATAAAAAAAGTATTGCATATTTAGAAGTAATAATAAGTGGTCTAGGCCATATTCCATTTATTTATGGAAATAAAAATCTCTATAAATCAATAATTGATTTTCTTTAAAGTAAATGAGCAAAAATAAAATAAAATTTTCATTCAATACGAAAGCATTATCTTATGATAAGCATTCAATAGTTCAAAAAGAAGTTGCAAAAAGACTTTGTGATAGATTATCTGCTATCAAAATTACACCGAGTAATATATTAGATATTGGTTGTGGTACTGGACATTTATCTAATATCTTATCTACTCTTTTCCCGGAAGCTCGGATAACTTGCTTAGATATCTCTCTTAATATGTTAAGTGAGTCTCATAAGAAAAACTCTGAGCTAGATTTTATTTTATCTGATGCTGAAAATATGCCTTTCAAAAATAAAAAATTTGACTTAATTGTTTCAAGTTTTACTTTACACTGGTGTAATGATGTGGAAAAAATATTTTATGACGTTCAAAGGTTTCTTAAAGATAAGGGGCTTTTTTTATTCTCAACTGTAGGCCCTAGCACTTTACAAGAACTTAGAATGGCATATTTATCAATAGACAATGAAGAACATACTAATGTATTTACAGATATGCATATGTATGGAGATTCTTTACTTAAGCATGGGTTCCATGATCCAGTAATGGATACTGAAGAAATAGTTATTGAATATACTTCATTTAGAGATATATTGGATTCACTTAAAAAAACTGGGGCAAATACTGTTATTGGTCAAGAATCTAAGTTTATTAGTAAAAGTTCATATAAAAAATTATCTGAAAATTATCCAACTAATAAGGCTAACAATAGGTTGCCTGTCACATATGAGATTATATATGGTATTGCATGGAAGAATCATGACAATACTATTGAAAATACTGGGGTTATACCTATTAAAAAGATTTAATTTTTTTAAATTAGAAATTCCATAAATACTAATATTTTGTTATGATGGAGCTCATTAAATAAAGGATGATTAATGAAAATATTTAACATTTTATTGATGGTTAGTTTCCCAGCTACGGTTTTAGCAGAGTGGGAAACAAATATGCCCAGAGGTGTAACGCCAACCAGTGAGGTAGCATATGATTTACATATGTTAATTTTCTATATCACTGTAGTGATTGGCATTCTCGTATTTGGAGCAATGTTATATTCTATAATTTACCATCGTAAATCACTTGGCCATGAGCCAGCAAAATTTCATGAGAGTACAAAAGTAGAAATTATCTGGACAGTCATTCCTTTTATAATATTAGTAGGTATGGCAGTACCAGCGACTAAAGCTTTGATCATGATGGAAGATACTAGGGATTCAGAAATAACCTTAAAAGTTACTGGTTATCAATGGATGTGGCAATATGAGTATTTAGAAGATAACGTATCCTTCTTCAGTAAAATTGATAACGAAAGCAATGTTGCCAGAAGACTCAACTCTGGAATTGAAGTAACAGAAGTCGATCATTATCTTAGAAATGTCGATAATGTAGTTGTTTTACCTACTGAAACTAAAGTGAGAATACTTTTAACAGCCAGTGATGTAATTCATGCTTGGTGGGTACCAGAACTTGGTGGTAAAAAAGATGCTATTCCCGGATATATAAATGAGTTATGGGTTGATATTAAAGAACCAGGAACTTATAGAGGGCAGTGTGCTGAATTATGTGGTAAAGATCATGGCTTTATGCCAATAGTTGTTAAGGCTGTCCCTAAAAACGAATATTACAAATGGGTTTCTATTAAGAAAAGCAATAAGGTTGCTAAAACTAAGTAAACGGAAATTATTATGAGCGCAAATATAGATAAATTACATGATGACCATAGCCATACACCTTCAGGTGTTATGAGATGGATAACCACTACAAATCATAAAGACATTGGTTCAATGTATTTATGGTTCAGTTTAATAATGTTTTTTATTGGCGGTTTGATGGCGCTAGTAATTAGAGCCGAATTATTTCAACCGGGTTTACAATTGGTTGTGCCCGGGTTCTTTAATCAAATGACCACAATGCATGCTTTGGTAATGATTTTTGGCGCTGTAATGCCAGCATTTGTTGGTTTAGCCAATTGGCAGCTACCAATTATGATAGGCGCTCCTGATATGGCACTACCTAGACTGAATAACTGGAGTTTTTGGATTTTACCATTTGCATTTACCATGATGCTAAGTACTTTATTTTTTGAGAGCGGAGGGCCAGCTGCTGGTTGGACGCTATATCCGCCACTGTCATTGCAAGGCGGTGACTCAATGCCATTTGTTATTTTGTCTATACATCTATTAGGTTTATCGTCTATCTTAGGTGCAATCAATGTTATCGCGACAATATTAAATATGAGAGCTCCAGGAATGACCCTTATGAAAATGCCAATTTTCGTATGGACTTGGTTAATAACAGCTTTTTTATTAATTGCATCAATGCCTGTTTTAGCTGGAGCTATTACCATGTTATTAACAGATAGATTTTTTGGAACAACCTTTTTCACTGCTTCAGGCGGTGGAGATCCAGTATTATTTCAACATATTTTTTGGTTCTTTGGTCACCCAGAAGTATATATTTTGATTTTGCCTGCTTTTGGTATTGTATCAACTATTATTCCAGCCTTTTCTAGAAAAAAATTATTTGGCTATGACTCAATGGTTTATGCAACAGCATCTATTGCATTATTATCTTTTATAGTTTGGGCGCATCATATGTTTACTGTAGGAATGCCATTGGCTGGCGAATTATTCTTTATGTTTACAACAATGCTGATTGCTGTACCTACTGGCGTGAAAGTTTTTAACTGGGTAGCAACTATGTGGAGAGGATCAATGACTTTTGAAACCCCTATGTTATTTGCTTTAGCATTTATAGTATTATTCACTGTAGGTGGTTTTTCTGGATTAATGTTGGCCATGGTTCCGGCTGACTTCCAATATCATGATACATATTTTGTAGTAGCACATTTTCATTATGTTCTTGTTCCTGGAGCGGTATTTGCAATTATAGCTGCAGTTTATTATTGGCTACCTAAATGGACTGGAAAAATGTATAACGAAGGTTTAGGTAAATTACATTTTTGGTTAACAACAATCTTTGTAAACTTAACATTTTTCCCAATGCATTTTGTTGGCTTAGCAGGTATGCCTAGAAGAATACCTGATTATGCTGTTCAATTTGCTGATTTTAATGCAATTGCATCTGTAGGTGCATTTGGGTTTGGATTATCTCAACTCTTATTTGTATATATTTTATACAATACACTTAAACAAAAAGTGACTGCTGAAGATAAATGCTGGGAGGGAGCTGAAGGGCTAGAGTGGACACTATCTTCTCCGCCACCATATCATTCATTTGATAAAGCACCAAAAATTGATTAATGAAAAATTATAAAAAAACATATCTTTCTTTAACTCTATTTACTCTTTTTATGTTTTCTTTTTCATATATGCTTGTTCCGTTATATGACATTTTTTGTGAAATCACAGGATTGAATGGCAAGACTAACCAAACAAAAGTTTTAAATATCAACGAAAATCCTACTGATAGATATGTGACTATCAAATTTACGTCTACAACTGCTAATTCTGCGCCATTTACATTTGAACCAGTTGATCGTGAAATGACTGTTCAAGTTGGAAAGATTTATAATACGTTATATTTATTAACAAATAATTCTAAAACTTTAAAACATGCTGCTGCAAGTCCAAGTGTTGTGCCCAGTGAGGATGCTGAATATTTTAAAAAAATTGAATGTTTTTGTTTCAGTCAACAAGAAATAAATGGTCTTGAGACTAAAGAGTTACCAATACAATTTATTATTGATGATAATCTACCTTTAGATACTAAGACTTTAATATTATCTTACACAATGTTTAACACAACAGATCAACTAGGGTCTAACTAGGAGAATTAAATTATGAGTAGCTCGAATGGTTATTATGTACCACATGAAACTAAGTGGCCTTTTCTAAATACAGTGGCTCTAATAATCTTGTTTATCGGATTAGCCAACTACTTAAATGGTTATACCTCGGGTATGAGTATAATGTTCACAGGCTTGGCGTTAGTTTTAATTATAACCTATGGTTGGTTTTCAGAAGTAGTGCGAGAAAGCGAGTCTGGAACTTATAATGCTCAGGTAGACATTTCTTTCAGATGGGGTATGGTTTGGTTTATTTTCTCTGAAGTAATGTTTTTTGCAGCTTTTTTTGGAGCACTCTATTATGCAAGAGAACTATCATTGCCTTGGTTAGGAGGTGACGGCTCTAAAGTATCTACAAATATAGTTCTATGGCCTCAATTTGAGACTGTATGGCCATCAAACGGGCCAACCAATGCTGGTGGTGAATTTACTTTAATGAAGCCAGGTGGCATTCCTGCAATTAATACAATGTTATTGCTCACTAGTGGTTTAACGGTTACATGGGCACACCATGGTCTAAAAGAGCAAAATAGAAATAAACTAATTTATGGTCTTTTACTTACAGTTTTATTAGGTTTTATTTTTGTTGGTTTTCAAGCATATGAGTATATGCATGCATATAATGACTTAAATCTCAAAATGACATCAGGGATATATGGATCTACTTTTTATATGTTAACTGGCTTTCATGGTTTTCATGTCACGCTTGGTGCAATCATGTTGACAGTAATTATGTTTAGATGTATGAAAGGTCATTTTTCCGGTGATAATCATTTCGGATTTGAGGCTGTTGCTTGGTATTGGCATTTTGTTGATGTTGTCTGGCTAGGTTTATTTGTTTTTGTATATTGGTTATAAACTATATACCATGCGGTTGTATTAGATCTAAATAGTAACCTATTATCAGCATTGCAAACAGAAGAACAGATAAGATGATCCTGGTTCTTAGCGAGTGAAAACCTCTATTGGACGGCTTTCTATCTTTGATAATATAGAAAAATCCCGCAACAAGATTATAAATGATTAGCGCTAGTAATATTAATATTATATATTTCATTTTATATAAACAAAAGTTGTTAAATCAGCATACAAAAAATAAATGATTAAAACTATCAAATATTTCTTTTTTTTATCTTTAGTAGCATTATGCATAATATTGGGTCTTTGGCAAATTGATAGAGGTAATGAGAAAAGCAATCTATATAATTCTTATACTGAGAAACTTTCAAAAAATCCTATTGATTTTGATCTTTTGCCTGATAACCCTAAACAATTTACGAATGTAATAATTAACAATACATCTTTCTCATATATAAAGGACAAACAGTTTTTGTTAGACAATAAAGTTAATAACCGAGAGGCTGGTTATGAGGTTTTAACCCCAATATTAGTTGATAAAAGGATATTGCTAATTAATAGAGGTTGGGTAACCAGCAACAATAGACAAACATTGCCTGATATAAATATTAATAAAACTACTGGCAATGTTGAGGGATACGTATACTACTATAGCGCTCCATATGAGCTTGAAGAAGCCAGATATTCGAGCAAATACCCTATGGTTGTCCAAAATATTATAACCAAAGATATCTCTAATATTTTAGATAATAATGTTTTACCATATGTTTTGATACTATCAAAAAAACAAGATAACTCTTATGTAATACAATCTCGATATAAAGCCAACCCTGAGTATAAGCATTACATGTATGCAGGACAGTGGTTTCTCTTTGCAGCCATAGGTTTAATTTTTATGTTAATTTTAATGAGGAACGACAAATGAACTCTAATCAAGCAAAACTTTTATTAATAATTTCTATTTTTATCATACCCTTTGTCATATCATTTTTTTTACTAGATGATTATGCAGAGGATAAGACATGGCAAACTACAAATTATGGCAAACTACTTAATCCAGTATTACCTGTTGCTAACATAGATATAAAAACTTCATCGGGAATCGACAACACTAATTCATTTAATGGTAAATGGTCTTTGCTATATTATTTAAAAGATGATTGTTTGAATATGTGTGAAGAAAATATTTATTTATTAAGACAAGTTAATAGTGCTCTTGGTAAAGATATGAATAGACTGCAAAGGATTATAATGTTTGATGACAACATTAAAGTTATATCTGATTTGCAAAAAACCTATCCAGGGTTAATTTATATTTTGAATAAACCCAATGATTTGCATGGTTTAATTAGCAATGTTTCTGAAAATCAATCATCGATTTTCTTAATTGATCCTCTTGGTAATGTTATACTAAAATATAATGAAAAATTTGAAGGAAAGAAGCTTCTCAAAGATATTAAAAAACTTCTTAAATTGTCACGTATTGGATAATAATGAATTTAAATACACTTAAAAATCTATGCTACTTTGCAGCAAGTTTCACGCTTATTGTAATTTCTGTCGGAGCATGGGTGAGACTAACTGATGCAGGCCTTGGTTGTCCTGACTGGCCAGGCTGTTATGGAATCTTAGGGACTCCTGATACAGAAAGCGAGTTGTTAAAAGCAAAGGAACTTTACCCTGATAGTATAATCGAAGTAGGAAAAGCTTGGAGAGAGATGTTTCATAGATATCTAGCGGGAACTCTAGGTATTTTGGTTTTTATTATTACATATTTAATGCTCAAGCATGCAAAGCATGTATCTAAATTGTATCCTATATCACTTTCTATACTTATCGTTATACAATCAGCTATGGGTATGTTGACGGTTACTCAACTAGTGAAACCTACAATTGTTACGACACATTTAATTTTAGGAATGACAACTGCCGGCCTTCTTTTATGGAATGGTTTACAAATACAGCTTAAAAATAAAATTGATCAGATAGATTTTAGATTAGTTAACTTGATTTTCATTTGTATACTCGCATTAATTTTACAAATTATATTAGGAGGTTGGACTAGTACAAATTATGCATCTCTAGCATGTACAGATTTTCCAAAATGCTTAAATCAATGGTGGCCTTCTAACATGAATTATTCTGAGGCTTTTACAGTTTTTAACTTACCTGATATAAACTATGAAACAGCACCTTTAGTTTATGAAGCAAAGCTTGCTATTCATTTTACGCATAGAATAGGAGCCTTAATTCTAACTCTCTTGTATTCAGTATTATTTGTATATCTATTTTTTATACAAAGTAATAAAACGTTGAAGAGTATTGGTGCTTTTGTATTTCTACTATTTATCTTTCAGATATTTTTAGGTATCTCAAATGTTTTGATGAGCTTACCAATCAGTATAGCTGTATTACACACTGTTAATGCTTCAATATTACTATTAAGTATGATTACATTGCTTTTCTATTCGACATATCATAGTCAAAAATGATAATATTTACTCATGCAAAATTCATACACATACAATACGAGTAATATAATAAATTTACTAAGGGAATTTATAGCATTGACTAAACCCAGGGTCAATCTCTTGATAATGTTCACAGCTATAGTGGGTATGTTATTAGCCCATCAAAGCACTTTAAATTATGAGTTAATATTCTTCGCAAGCATCGGGATTGGCCTGGCAGCATCTGCCGCAGCAATAATCAATCATGTTGTAGATCAAAAAATTGACTCTATCATGGATAGAACTAAATCAAGACCTTTAGTAAATGGTTCTATAAAACCTCTGCATGCTATTTACTTTGCACTATTTTTATCTTTTGGCTCTATTGCTCTCTTATATTTATTAGTTAATACTTTAACAGCTCTTTTAACATTTCTATCTATCATAATTTATTCTGTGATTTATTCGGTTTATCTAAAAAACCTTACTTCACAAAATATTGTAATTGGTGGTATTGCTGGAGCCATGCCTCCACTTTTAGGTTGGACTTCTATAACTAACCAAATTGAACCTTTTCCGTTAGTTTTATTTTTAATTATTTTTTTATGGACACCTCCTCATTTCTGGGCGCTGGCAGTCTATAAGTATGAAGATTACAAGAAAGCCGATATACCTATGCTCCCTGTAACTCATGGTAAAGATTTTGCTAGATTGCATATATTTCTATATTCAATATTACTTTTCTGCATAACTTTATTTCCTTATATTCTAGGACTCTCTGGGTTTATTTATTTATCTGGAACTGTCTTTATAGGATTAAAGTTTATTATAGATTCATATTATTTAATGGTTACGAAATCAGACAGAAGAGCAATAGATCTATTTAAATACTCTATTTCTTATCTTGCTTTGTTGTTTGCTTTATTACTTGTGGATCACTATTGGTATCTAAATATATATTAAACAACCAAGAAACTATCTTTGATTAGACTTAATGATTTATTTTCAATTTGTCTAACTCTTTCCTTTGAAATATTATATTTTTTAGATAAATCATCTAGAGTGCTTTTATTATCTAATAGATATCTTTGTTGAATAATATCCTTGCTTCTATCATCTAGCTTCAGCATTGCCTGTTTGAGTCTAGAAATATCATTAGAGCTCTGATCCTCAGACTCTAGTTTCACTAACGGGTCTATATCATCTGTTAAATACGCTGATGGCGACACATCATCTTCTCCCATTGGGTCATATGAAATATCATTTCCACTTAATCTTGATTCCATTTGACTGATTGTTTCTGTTTTAACATTCAATTCATTTGCTATATTTATCTTTTCTGATTCAGTTAACCACGTAGATGCTGTTTTTTTACTTTTTAGTTTAAAAAATAATTTTCTTTGTGCTTTTGTTGTAGCAACTTTTACAATTCTCCAATTCTTTAATACAAATTCATGTATTTCAGCTCTTATCCAGTAAATTGCAAACGAGAGTAATCTAACATTTTTTTCTGGATCAAACTTTTTAACAGCTTTCATCAAGCCTATATTTCCTTCCTGAATCAAGTCTATCAGTGGCAACCCATAACCTTTATATGTTTTAGCTACATGAACAACAAATCTTAAATGCGCCATAACTAGTTTTCTAGCTGCATCTAAATCATCGGAAGAATGAAGTTTTTTGAATAATAATAGCTCTTGTTCTTTGGATATAAGAGGCGTTTCCCTTAACTGATTAAGGTAATGATCTAATGAATCGCCATGCTCAAGTGAACGCGATAAATCTACTGGTAAATTTTCAATAACTTCGTTGCTCATCAATAATGCTCCTAGAACTAATTATAATAACATATTTCATGTATTCAAGGCTAAAAATCAAATATTTCCTGATAATTATCAATGTTTTAGGTAGTTGTACCCAGCTGGGACATATATTAACACAATTAAATTGTGATTTTGATAATATGAATATTTGATATAATCTTATTGTGAAATCTTTAATGTATAACCTTAGTATATATGTCTTGCCAATATTATTTTGGTTTCTGGCCACTTCAGCTGCTTTCGGTATGAATTTTTCTGATAGAACAGATGCTTATGTCTTATCTAACGGCCTTAAAGTTGTATTAATACAAGATAAAAGAAGCCCGGTCGTTGTTTCGAGTATTTGGTATAAAGTTGGCTCAAGTTATGAGAGACAGGGTATATCGGGAATTTCTCATATTCTTGAACATTTAATGTTTAAAGGAACCAAAAATCTTAAGCCTGGAGAATTTTCAAAAAGAATTAAAGAAATAGGTGGTTCTGAAAACGCTTTTACGGGCAGAGACTTTACTGGTTATTATCAAAAAGTACACAAAGATTATTTAGAATTATGCTTAAAACTTGAATCTGACAGAATGCAGAATTTAGTTTTTGTTCAGGATCAAGTTGATAAAGAGATTGATGTTGTAAAAGAAGAAAGAAGATTACGAACAGATGATAAACCTGTATCGAAGGTATTTGAGAGAATTGGTCAACAAGTTTTTGGGATGTCTGGTTATGGGATACCTATTGTTGGGACTATGTCAGATATTGGTAGTATCAAAATAAGTGATTTAGAAGAATGGTATAATAATTATTATTCTCCTGGTAATGCAATTGTAATAATTGCTGGTGATATAAATTTTTCTGAATCTAGAGAACTAGTAGAAAAATATTATGGAGAAGTTCAGGATAAAAAAGTTGTCAAATATATAAATAAAATAAACCATACTCCATCTTTAGAAGACATTTTAGTGATCGATAAAGTTTCCCAGCCAATAATCTTAATGTCTTATAAGAATAAACCTTTTAATAATAATAATAAAAAAGAAATGTATACGTTGGAGTTATTATTTGAGTTAATGGATGGAAGCAATTCATCAAGGTTTACGAGAAATCTAATAGACGAAAAGAAAATTGCCATAAGCACTTTCATTTCTTATGACACATACTCTGCAAGGGAAAACCTGATAACTATGGGCGGCTCTCCACGAAAAGGTGTTGCCCCTTCGGTTTTTAAGAAGGAGCTACTCAATGAGTTTGTGGAATTTATTGACAATGGTCTCATGGAAGGAGAATTAGAGCAGGTTAAATCTAGACTGCTTGCAAATAACATATATAAATTTGATTCGGTATTTTATCAGGTTATGCAGGTAGGGATGTTGGAAACAAAAAATCATAATTGGGAATTACTAGATAATTATATTAACGACATAAACGCTATAACGGAAGATGATTTAAAGACTGTGGCTAAAAAAGTTATTCTAGACAATAAATTCCTATATTCTTTAATTCGACCAAAACTATGAAATACTTTATTAGTTTTTTAATTTTGATGCTAGTTGATACTATAGAGGCTTACCCTAAAATAGAAATCATTAAGGACAATAGCAATTACTTGATGATTCAAGAAAAATCATTACCTATCATTGATATCAATATCTCATTTGATTTTGGCAGTAAAGATGATTTATCTAATAAAGGAATAAGTAATTTTGCTTTTCAATTATTACATCAACAAATGTATCTGGATAAAAAGTTTATCAATATCTTTGAAGGTATAGGCGCTCAATATAGCTCTAATGTTTCTAGAGAATCTAGTAGCATCTCCCTAAGATTTATTAATACTAACAACAATCTGGATACAGTATCAGATAGCCTTGGAAAGATGTTAGTGAACAGGACGATATCTAATGAAACTTTCGAGTTAACAAAAGAAGCAATACTTAAAAATATTAAATCAAGAGACTTGGATCCAGCATCATTGCTTTCCTACAAATCTAATGAAGAATATTTCACTAATTCAAGTTTTGCTCATCCAGTTAGTGGTTATAAGGAGACTATTAAGAATATATCAGCCAAAGATCTTATAAATCATTTAAATAATCTTTTAATTAAAGATGGTATCAAGATTAGCTTTGTTGGAGACATAAATAGAAATCAAGCAACAAGCTTCATTTCAAGAATACTAGTTGAAATTCCCCAAGATAATTTCAGGAAAAAAACCCAAGAGATTTATAGTTATAGTGAGTCATCAAGGGTTATTAATATTAATCATGATAGCGAACAAACTCATATATCAATTATGATGCCTTCTGTGAATAGAGAAGATGAAGATTTCTATAATATACTAGTGGCAAATTATATTTTTGGTGGTAGTGGATTTGGATCAATGTTAATGGATGAGATTAGAGTTAAGAATGGTCTGGCCTATTCTGTATATAGTTACTTAATGCCTTATAAAGATTTAGGGATTATAAAAATTGGCATGCAAACTGAAAATAAGAATAAGCAGAAAGCATTGAACATACTTACTGAACAAATTCAAAAATTTCAGAAATTTGACATAAATGAAGACAAGATTGAAGCAGCGAAATTAGGGCTCCTTAGAAGTTTTGAATTAAGGTTTGATACAAATAAAAAAATACTTAGCACTTTATCTGCGATTAATGACCTTGATATGCATAAAAACTATTTTGAAAAATATATCAATGGAATAAAAAAAGTAAATAAAAAATCAATACATACTGCGCTAAAGACAAAAATTAAATTTAATAATCAATTGACTATTACTGTAGGTAAAGATTAGTTGCTTAACAATAAGCTAAAAATTACCGGCGGACTATTAAAATCAAGAAGCATATCTTTTAATAATGTAAAACCACTCAAACCCACAAAATCATATATCAGGGAATCAATTTTTAACATAATAAGTATTGAAAAAAATATGATTTGCCTGGATCTATTTTGTGGTAGTGGAATATTAGCCGCTGAATCTATTTCAAGAGGTTTAAAAAAGGCTATTCTTGTGGAGAGTAATTTAAAAACGTGCGAGAAGATTATTGATGAGTTCTCTAAGCTAAAAATAAATAATTATGAGGTAATGCCTGTTAATGTTTTTTCATTCATCAAGAATCAGAAAAATAAATCTTATGACATAATATTTATTGACGCACCATTTCATACCAATGATTTATCTAAAGCGTTAAAATTGCTTGATGAGCATGATTTTTTAATAGAAAATCAATTCATATATATTGAACAGAACAAAAAAGACTATAATCCAGAGCTTGTGTCAATTATTCGCAAGACTCATAATATAGTAAAAGATTTGAGTATGGGCGATGTTAGTTATAC